>MDSZ01022736.1_pt1 | contig 36608 bp, 31 predicted proteins | sample 811201 | NCBI WGS metagenome assembly MDSZ01 (sample SAMN05326647, study PRJNA326480) | marine metagenome | isolation source: seawater | place: Indian Ocean: North | collected 2010
AGCTAGAACAAATTGATAAAAGTAATAAGTCAATCAATGAGCCTGTAAGTAGCCAAGATAATAACACTACTCTTTTAGATGATTCCATTGATGAAATAGAAATAGTTGATAATGATCAGAACTATGGCAAATTAGACCTTGATGATATAACTTACTTTGGTTACAATACTTTCTTTAACGATCCTGAGATATTTCAAAAAAGTAATGAGGAATCTATCGACCCAAATTATGTTATTGGACCTGGTGATGAAATCGTAATTATGGTTTGGGGTGATACTCAGTTTAATAATAAATATATAGTCTCGAGAGATGGATATGTTTTTATTAATGATATTGGTCAAGTTTTTGTTAATGGATTAAACCTAAATGATTTGGAATTAAAACTTTTTGGAATTTTAAAAAAAGTATATTCAAGTCTAGATCCCCCTAATGGTGATCCCACATCTTTTTTTGATTTAAGTCTCGGTGGCTTAGTATTGAGACCCTTAAGAATTTTTGCTCTAGGTGAAGTAGCTCAACCCGGTGCATATTCCATCAAAGCTTCTTCGACTTTGTTTAATTCTCTTTATTTTTTTAAAGGGCCTACTCTCAGAGGATCACTTAGAAATGTAAAGCTCATTAGAAATTCTAAAGAAATAAAATCAATAGACTTTTATGATTATTTATTGAATGGTAAAAAAGTAAATGATGTTCGACTATTGAGAGATGATGTCGTTTTCATTCCTAGAAGAGGGAAAACTGTAACGGTAAAAGGAGAAATAGGAAGACCTGCAATATATGAACTTAAGGAAAATGAAACATTAAAGGATTTAATCAAAATTTCTGGAGGTCTATTGAACACAACCTACATGGATAGGGCTCAAATTGATCGAATTATACCTAACTCTGATCGTGATAAAACTAGAAATAATAGGACGTTAATTGATATTAATCTAAATGATTATTTTAATTCAAAAAATAGATTTGAGATAATTGATGGAGATATACTTCAATTTTTTTCAATTAACAAAGAATTATCTGATTATGTCGAAATTAGGGGAGAAATAAATCGCCCTGGAAGATACAGTATTAAGGGTGGAATAAATTTAAAAGAACTTATTATTAAATCTGAGGGAATAACTGGAGATGCTTTTTTAGAAAGAATCTCAATTACTAGACAAAACGCTGACCTGAGCACTTCTCTTATTACAGAGAATTTGGCTAATATTTTGAATGACAAGATAGAAGATAACATTTTTTTGAAAAGTGGTGATGTTGTAACAGTTCATAAAATCTCTGACATGGTATACTCAGCTGGACTTGAAATTGAAGGTCACGTATTTAATCCTGGTAGAAAAGCATATAAAAAAAATATGACTGTCTATGATTTGATATTTTTGGGAGGTGGCTTTAATCACGAAGAACATCTAGCAAATACATTTTTGGAAAGAGCTGATTTAATTAGATACGACATTGAAAATTTTCAAAAACAGAAGATAAATTTTAGACTAGACTCTGTCCTTGCTGGAAAAGGTATTGCAAATATGGAATTAATGATGGGAGATAAAATAATTATATATTCTACTGACATGGTGTTGGGTTCTGTAGAAAATTTAGTCAGAATCGAGGGGTATGTTAAAAGATCTGGTGAATATGATTTAGTTGATAAAATGAAAATATACGATTTATTTTTCTCCGCAGGGGGTATCAATGACTCAACTTATATTAAAAATATGTACCTAGATAGAGCTGATCTAATACGAGTTGATGATTTAGGATATGAAAATATCATTAGGTTTAGTGTGCTTGAAATGATGAAAAATAGAGAAGATTTAAACAAAAATTTTTATTTAAAAAATAAGGATAGGGTTATTGTTTATTCAAACGCTTCTGGCTTAAGTAGTGGTCAAGTTTCTATTTTTGGTATAGTTCCTAGTGCAGGTTCGTATGATCTAGTAAATGACATGAGGTTAGGCGATCTAATTTTACTTGCAGGCGGAATACCTGATAGTGTAGTTAGTTATAGAGCTGATATTGTAAGGCCTAAATCATTTATCTTGAATAGTTACGATAATGATGTAATTACTTTTGATTTAATAAATGATAATAAAATATTTGAAATGGATGGCATCTACGATAATCTTGATGATCAAGGTTATTCTTTTAAGTTAAAAAAATATGATAAAATCACTCTTAGAGAGAGTTCATATGTTAACCAACGACAAAATAAAGTATACATTGGTGGTGAGGTAATTTATCCGGGTAATTATATAATTTCTAAAATTGATGAAAAAGTATCCGACATTATTGATCGAGCGGGGGGAATAACTCAATTCGGATATCCACCAGCTTCAAGACTTATAAGGAACAACGAAGTTGTGAGATTATCTTTTGAGAAAATAATAAAATACCCCAGGACTAAGTATAATTTTATTGTTCAAGATTTAGACTCAATAGTAATATCTTCGAAACCTAATTTAGTTCAAATAGTTGGACCAGTAAATTCTCCAGGTAATTATCAATTCATACCTAATCAACGAGTTGATGACTATATCAAAATAGCCGGGGGATATAATTCAAATGCGGCTAGGAACTATACTTATATCGAATTCCCAGATGGAACATCTAGTGATGTAAAATTGTTTCTTCCTGATCCAATAGTTCTAGATGGATCAATAATATATGCAGTCGAAAAAGAACAAACAGAACCGTTTAGTTTTACTGAATATGCTACCAATATAACTTCAATATATGCTGATTTTATGCAAGCCTACTTGATGATAATTTTAGCATCAAATCAAAACTAAATTAATATGACTTTTAAAGAATTAGCAAAATTATTAGAGGACGAATTTGGTGCCTCTAGACTAGCAGACATGGCTAGAGAGCTTGAAGTTACCCCACAAGTAGTAAGTAATTGGAAGTCTCGAAATCAAGTCCCTTATAAATATGTAAAATATATTAGAGAAAAAATTGATAGGCAAATGGCCAAAAAATCAAAAGAAGCTGCTATACCAGTTATGCCTTACTTAGATAGTGGTTATTTTAACAAAAAAGATGAATCTCTTGATTTTTCAGTGTTTAAATTACTAAGCATAACTTCGAGGAAGATAAGAGAAAAAAAAATATTTTTCACCTTATGTATTTTACTGTCATTATTATTTTCATTTTATCATTTGAGATTCATTCAAGAACCTTTATTTGTTTGTGTAGTAAAAATATTGCCAATTATTGATAATAATTCACCAATGAAAGGATTAAGTAGTATTGCAAACAAATTTGGAATGTCTACACCATCATCTGCAGTTGAAGGTTTTGAATCTGCAGAAATGCTTCCAGATGTGATTAAAAGTCGAAAACTTGCAAAAAATCTCTTATCAAAAAAGTTTGATACTGAGCTGTATGGTAAAAAACATAGGCTGATTGATATACTTTATGGCAATATTAATAATGAAAAAAAAATAACAAAGAGGGTCATTGAAAAAATGGCAATTAAGCTTTCTAAAGCTATTTCAGTTATTAAAACTCGAAAATCGCCGCTTTTGACAATGAAAGTAAGTTTGTTTGAAGCCAAATTATCATCTGATGTTGCCGATAGTATAATTATTGAACTAGATAAAATAATTTCGAATTTTAGATCATCAAGAATTTTGGATAAAAAGACTTTTGTAGATAGCAGATTATTAGATGTCAATAAACAATTAATAAAAGCTGAAGAAGATTTAAAAGTTTTCCGTGAAAGAAATAGAAATATATTATCATCGCCCTCTCTTTTGTTAGAGCAAGAAAGGTTATTTAGAGAAGTACAAGTACAAACTCAAATTTACATCACCTTGAAAAATCAATATGAGATGCTACAAATTGAGGTTGCTGGTGGCAAAAAAAATATAGAAGTGCTTGATCGTCCATTCCCACCTTTTACCAATTCAAACAATTCTCCGTTTTCAATTGTAGTGATATATTTAATACTTGGTAACATATTTTTCTTCATTTATCATTTTGTCATAATTGATTTTATAAGAAATAAAAAGTATTTATAAAAATTTTTTAGCTAATTAAATGACTTAATAAAAAAAATAAAAATAGATAATTTATATAATCAAATAATTAATTTTTATGAATAGAGACAAAATTGAGATAGTTGCTGAAATTGGTCAAGCTCACGATGGTAGTTTGGGAATTGCGCATTCTTATATTGATGCTGCGACTGAAATAGGTGTTGATACAGTCAAATTTCAAACACATTTATCAGAAGCTGAAAGTTCAGTAGAAGAAAAATTTAGATTAAATTTTTCTTATGAAGATAAAACTAGACTTGACTATTGGAAAAGAATGGAATTTGATTTTAAAAGTTGGGAAGGTCTGTATTCACACGCTAAAGATAATAAATTAAACTTTCTATCTACTCCATTCTGTGTTGAGGCTGTTGATTTACTTGAAAGTATTGGTGTTGATAGATTTAAGGTCGGATCAGGAGATACATCTAATTTTCTTATGTTAGATAAAATTGCTAAAACTGGTAAACCAATCATATTATCATCTGGAATGAGCACATTCAAAGAAATAGATGCGACTATAGAATTTTTAAAAGAATATGATTCTGAAATTACGATTATGCAATGCACTACAAGTTACCCCACAAATCCTAGAGATTGGGGATTAAATGTGATAGAGGAGCTATATGAAAAATACAATCTCCCCATTGGATTTAGTGATCATTCTGGCGATATTTTTTCTGGCTTAGCTGCTGCAACATTAGGTGTAAATGTTTTAGAGTTTCATTTAGTATTTGATAAAAACATGTTTGGACCTGACTCAACTTCCTCATTAAATATAGAACAAGCAAAGACCCTTGTTAGAGGTGTAAGACAGATTGAAGAATCAAAAAAATATCCCATCGATAAAAATAATGATAATAAGTTTAAAAAAATAAAAGTCATTTTTGGTAAATCATTATCGGTTAATAAAGATCTTCATGCTGGGCATATTTTAAGAATAGATGATTTAGAATCAAAAAAGCCAGGGGGATTTGGTATAAAGTCAAGCAGCTTTAAAAATGTTATTGGAAAAAAGTTAAATAAAAACAAGGAGAAATGGAGTTTTCTTAATGAGAGCGATATAGAATGAAAAAAAGTAAAAGAAAAATTTGCGTTGTCGTTACTGCCAGGCCAAGCTATAGCCGCATTAAATCTGTTTTAACCAGTATAAAACAACACCCTGATTTAACTCTTCAATTAGTTATTTCAGGCACTGCATTGCTTGATAAATTTGGTAAAACAATTGATATAATTAAAAAAGATGGTTTTAAAATTGATGAAAAGATTAACTCTGTTGTTGATGGCGGAGACCTTATAACAATGGCAAAAACTACTGGATTAAGTTTGATAGAGTTATCTACATCCTTTCAAAATCTAAAACCAGATGTTGTTGTAACTATTGCAGATCGTTATGAAACAATTGCAACAGCTATTGCAGCATCTTATATGAATATTCCTCTGGCTCATGTTCAAGGAGGCGAGGTAACTGGATCCATTGATGAAAAAGTCAGGCACTCTATAACAAAACTCTCTGATGTCCATTTTGTTTCTAATGATTTAGCTATGAAAAGATTATTAAAAATGGGGGAGGACAAATCTTCAATTTATAACACAGGTTGTCCATCAATTGATTTGATAGAGAAAAAGATATTTATGCAACATAAACTTCCCTTTGATCCAATAAAAAAATATGGAGGCGTTGGATCTGATATTGATATTTCAAATGGTTATTTGGTTGTTATGCAACATCCTGTTACTACAGAATATGATCTGTCTTATAACCAAGTCACAAGCACTCTTGAAGCCGTATCTTTGATTGATCTACCAGTGCTATGGTTTTGGCCGAATGTAGATGCCGGATCAGATGGTACATCTAAAGGAATAAGAGCATTTCGTGAGTGGGGACCTAAATCTAATATTAGATTCTTTAAAAATATGGAGCCTTTAGATTTTTTATCATTATTAAAACATAGTAAATGTATAATTGGTAATTCAAGTGTAGCAATCAGAGAATGTGCCTTTATGGGTGTCCCAGCAGTAAATATAGGATCTCGGCAAGAAGGAAGATTGCGAGGATCAAATACTATAGATGTTGATTATGAAGTTAAAGAAATTGAAAAATCAATACATTTTCATATCCGTAATGGTCATTATGAAAAAAATACAATTTATGGCGATGGAAAATCAGGAAAAAGAATAGTTGAAAAGCTTGCAAGAATACCGTTATCCATTAGAAAAAAACTAACATACTGAGTCTGTTTTAATATTTTGTAAACCTGATTATGTTCAGAAAAAATATACTTATAGCTGAATGTGATGATTTCTCAAATGATGTCATTAAAATTTTGTCTGAACATGCTAATGTTCATCAAAAAAAAACCGAAGAGGTTAGCTTAATTAAAGATTTTAGAAATTATGATGTTTTTTGGTTTAGATTAGGATATAAAATCAATGAAGATATCCTCCTTGACCCTAAAAGGAGAGTGTCTATAATTGTATGCCCTGTAACTGGTTTAGATCATATAGATCTTAAAACTTGTAAAGCGATGGGGATAAAAGTAATTAGTCTAAAAGGAGAGACAGAGTTTCTTAAAAATATAAGAGCTACGGCAGAGTTAACTATAGCATTAATGCTTAGCTCATTAAGACATTTATTCAAAGCAATTAATAGTGTAAAAAAAACGAATTGGGATAGAGATCGTTTTAGAGGTAGCGAATTAAATGGTAATACTGTTGGTATCGTAGGAATGGGCAGACTTGGTAATATAGTAGCAGATATTCTAAACGGATTTGGGTCTAAAGTTATAGCTTTTGATATAAGAGAATTTAGAATTAATAATTTTGAAAAAGTGAATTCGCTTACTGAACTTGTAGAAAAATCAAACATAGTTACAGTACATGTTGATTATAATTCAGATAATTATCACATGTTTAACTCTAATGTATTTTCGCACTTTAAAAGGGGAAGTATATTTATCAACACATCTAGAGGTTCATTGGTTGATGAACATGCTTTATTGGCGAGTCTAAAAGAAAAAAGAATATCCGTAGCCGCCGTAGATGTTGTTGAGGATGAATATAATTTTTCTGAAAGTCCTTTAGTAAAATATGCTGAAAAAAATGATAATTTAATTATCACACCTCATATTGGAGGTTCAACCTATGAATCCTTTGCAAAAACTGAAAAATATTTAGCTGAAAAATTAATTAATTTAATGTATAGTAATTAATATAATGAATAAAGTTCTCGGAATTATACCTGCAAGAGCAGGATCCAAAAGGTTGCCAGGAAAAAATATAAAAATTTTAAAAAATAAACCATTAATTAGTTGGATAATTGAATCAGCGTTAGATTCAAAATTTTTATCAAAAATAGTAGTTACTAGTGATTCTAGTGAAATAAAATATATTGCTAGTGAGTATCCAAACTTAGACTTCATTGATAGGCCAGCTAGTATTTCTTCAGACACATCCCCTGCTATTGATTATGTAAACCATGTTCTTCAGCATTATTCAAAAAATAAAATATTTTTTGATATAATAGCAATATTACAACCTACATCACCACTTACATTAGCTACAGATATAGATAAATGTATTAAAAAACTTATGGATTCAGGATCAGATAGTGTTGTTAGTGTAATGAAAATACCACATCACATACATCCATCTAAATTAAAAACTTTAAATAAAGATAAAGTATTACCTTATTTAGAGGACGAAAAAAAATTAAAACTTGCAAGTGAGATTAAAGATGTTTTCGTTAGAAATTGTTCAGTTTATGTTAGCAAGATAAGTGTAATTGATTCTGGTAATATCATTGGAAAAGATTGCAGATGTGTCATTATGCCAAGACATAGGTCAGTTGATATTAATGATAGTTTTGATTTTCAGTTTGCGGAGTTTTTGATTAATAAATAGGTTTTTTAAGTTTTTGTTGAAAGTTTGATCACTATTTACTTGAAAAATAGAATCTTAAAAATAAGTCTCTAGTAAAAAATAAAATTTATATAATAACTTTTAAAATTAGGTTTGTATCAAAAAATATATTGGAAATTAAATGAAATTAATTTTAGTTGGTTACGGTAATATTGCGAAATTCCATATTGAAGCTTTTCGTTCACTAGATGTTGATATTATTGCTTCTTGTAACCGCTCAGAGGAGAAGAATTTTTTAGCAAAAACCGAAGCGGGTATTAAAAACACTTATAAATCTATCAATGAAATGATTGAAAATGAATCTTTTGATGGTATTCTATGTTGTGTGTCCTATTATAACATCTTTAAAGTAGCAAAAATTTTGATTCCTCTTGGAGTGCCAATTTTTTTAGAAAAACCTCCGGGGACATCATATGATGAGTATGAAACTTTACTTGATTTATCTAGAAAAAATTTTACTCCAGTGGTAGTGGGATTAAATCGTAGATTTTATTCTGTTATAAAAAATGCTATTAAGGATATGGGCGGTTTAATTAATGTAAATCACATTGATTTAAGTTGGGCAGAGGATACTGCGATATGGATTAATAGAGGGGTAAAGCAAACTGATATAAAAAAACTGCTTTATGCAAATAGTATTCATGGGATTGATTTAATTTCGTTTTTAAATGATGATGAAGAGATCATTGATTTGGATATAAAGGTGTCTATTTTATCTAAGAAAAAATGTAAATGGATAATCTGTTTTAATGTTAAACTGCAAAATAATTTAATTATTAGTTATAGATCTACTTGGGGCATACCTGGTCGATGGAGATTAGAGGTATGTTCAAATGAAAAGAAGTATACATTTGCTCCTCTTGAGAAATGTATAATTAGTAACTTTGGTAATGAAGAAAAAACTGTACCAATAGCAATAGAAGATAAAAATTTTAAGCCTGGTTTTTACTTGCAAGCTAAAAGTTTTTTAGAAATATGTAAAAAACCAACTAAATATAAAGAGGTTAAAAATAGTCTAGAAAAAATAAACTCAACGATGAAAATATTATCAAAGATTGAAGCTGAACTTGATTTACAATTAAATAAATTTGATGATTAATATATGAATATTTTGGTTATTCAAGAGAGTTACCCGCCTGAACATTCAGGAGCTGGAATTGACATCAAAAGAACATATGAGTACATATGTTCAATCAAAGACCAATTAAAAGTTACTATTCTTACTCGTCACAGCGATTTTAGGCCAAAATCTGATTCTAACATTAGAATAAAATATATGTTACCAAAATGGGAAATGAAAAATACATTTAAACTGTTGAAAGCATTTTTTTTAATAGTTAGAGAGATAATAAATGTTGACACTGTTCATTTTAATTCTCTATATCCTTTAGGCTTATTATTGATTCCAGTCGCAAATTTGCTTGGTAAGACAACAATATTGCAGATTCATCTAATGGATGGAGATGAGCCAACTTCAGTTAAAAAAAGACGATTTGGTTGGTTCCTCTTTTTATTTTATTCAAAAGCAAAATATTATAAAACTTACTCAAAAGCACAGACAGAGGATTTAATTAAAAATGGTATTAACAGAGTAAAAATATATCAAGTTCCTCCATTTATAGACACTAATATTTTTCATCCAGTTAGTTTAAGTAGACAAAATGAAATTAAAGCCAAATACAACATTCCGGAAGGTCCAATAATTATAACTTCAGTCGGACGTGTTGGCTTAAGAAAAGGCACAGATGTAATCATTGATCTATACTATAAATTGAAAAAAAAATATGATGTCATTTTTTTAGTTGTTGGTCCTGAAAATATAACTGAAATTTCTGATACTAATGCTTCCAAAGAGCTATCTAAAAATATTGGACTATTGAAGCAGAAGGAAAATCGTTTTAAGTTTTTAGGAGAACTAAAAAATATTGATGAGATTTTTAAAATCTCAGATTTTTTTATTTTACCATCTAGGAGTGAAGGTTTTGGGATTGTCCTGATTGAAGCAATGGCTTGTGGCGTTCCTACAATTGTTTCAAATTTAGAAAATATCTTTGACCAAATTATATCCAGTAAAAAAGATGGCTTTATAATTAATAGTTATAATGCCAGTGATTATCTAGAGGTGTTGTCAAATTTAATAAACGATGAAAATGAGTATAAAAAAATATCTGATAATTCTATTAACAAAGCTAAAAAAGTCTATTCCCCAAATGTTACGCTTAGTAACTACATAGATTTAATTTGTTAATTCAATTTTTCAATAAAACAAATAAATTTATTTAAAGAGGAAAAAATGAAAAAAGATAATGATAGAACATGTTATTTGTGCCAAGCTAGTAATATTGATGTAATTAGGAATAAAGTACGTTATGATATTAAAAGAAATGTCTTGAAGTGTGCAAATTGTGGAATAATTTATTTAGAACAAAAGCAAATTAATTATGAGGAATATTATAAAAGCGATTACAGAAAAAATTATTCTCCTAATCTTGGCGAAGAATTAACCAGTAAGCAGCTTTTTGATTCATTATTGCCTTTTCAAAAATATAGGGTAGATATAGCAAAGAAACTTGTAGGCAAAGGATCAGATATATGTGATCTTGGTTGCGCATCTGGGCACTTCTTACATTCTATGAGAGATTATGTAAATGAAAGGGTAGGTATTGAACTTAATCAAGCTGATTTTGAATTTGTTGATAAAGAATTAAAAATCCAGGTATTTAATAAACCTATTAATGAAACTGGTTTAGAAGTCAAAAAATTTGATTTAATATCATCTTTCCATGTTCTGGAACATATTGAGGATCCTCGGGAATTTTTAATAAATGCGAGAAAATATTTAAAAGATTCCGGATATTTATTGATTGAAGTGCCTAATGTTGAAGATGCTCTGCTTTCTTTATATCAAAATAAAGAATATGAGGATTTTTGGTATAGAGAACCTCATATCTTTAATTTTTCTATAAAGAGTTTGAGGGATTTAATGGAACAATCTGGGTTTAGTGGTGAATATCATACAATCCAAAGATATAATATTTTTAATCATTTTAATTGGTTAATTAAAGGCGAACCTCAATCTAAAATGGAAGATGGTATGTCTGATATTAATATAGTTCATAATTCGGAGAATGACGGCCTAAAAAATAAATTCATAGAGTTTTTTAAAAAAATTGATAATGATTATAAACAATTATTAAATGAGCATAATTTAGGTGATAGCATTGTTTTTATAGGCAAAAAAATAGATTAGTCATCTAATTTTATAATTTATAGACCATTTCTATTATTCAATTTCATATTAATGAAAAATCGTTTTCAAGACTTTGACAATTTTATTAAGATTTTTTATAAATCATCAAAGATCTTTACTTATCAGGGAATTAATTTAATTGATATATTTATTGCAGATATTTACCAATTGCATTTCTCCTATTTTTTTGATGAAGACAAAGTAAAAGCTACTTCTTCATTTTCGATATTAGAAAAAATATATTTCTCCAGTATAGATAATAAATTCTCAAGGCTAGAAATGTTAATGTCAAATATATCGTTTAAAAATTTTGGCACAAAGTTATCAAGTGATGCCATTCTTTTTTGGCCCACACAAATTACTCATTTAAATAACCAGATTCCTGTATATAGAACTTTAATTAAAGAAAAAAAAAGAACTCAATTTATAACAAATAGAGTTGCAATCTATAAAAGTCTTCAAGATAAAGATATAGGAGCAGTAAACACCAATAAATTGGAAATAATTAATACTGAAAGTAACTATAATGACAAAAAATGTGCTATCCAGTCGTGGAATGATGAGGTTTTTACATCCAAATTAGATGATCTAGTAAATAAAATTTTATCATTATTATCTGATAATATAAAATATATAGATAGATTAATAAAAACAGTAGATGTATTAAAAGCGAAGCACAATGTAAAAATGTTTATCATTGGCAATGATTTGAATCCTTTAGGAAGATTAGTTTCTATCTATGCAAAACAAAAAAATATTCCAACATTATCCATAGCACATGGTAATTCTACTGGTTTTAGTTTAAATGGACGCAAGGTAGTTGATAAGTATTGTATCTATGGTAAAAATGACTATAAAACTTTAATAAATTATGGTTGCAAAAAAAATAAACTAATTATAACTGGGAATCCTTCATTTGATTTTTTGCCAAAAAAACAAAATACAATTAATGTAAAAATAAAAAAAATGTTAAAAATTAAAAATAATTTCAAAAATTATTGTTTAATTGCATTTTCTGGTACGGGGCCTATACTGAGTGAAAACATTCATAAAAATAATATAAAAAGCCTTTTCAAAATTATTGAAAAAAATCCAGATGTAGTTTTTGTCTTAAAGCTTCATAGGAAAGATGAAAAAAAATACTATAAAGATTTAATTGCTATGAATTTCGATAACTTAAAAATTGTTAATCATAGACAATCAAGATTAATCGATGATATATTCATATGGCTACAAGGTTGTGATTTGTTGATAACTGTATCTTCCTTTTTAAGTGTTGAAGCTCTAATATTTGGCGTCCCTGTAATTACTATGGACCTGTTTGAGAAATTTCAAGATTTATCATTTATTAAGCAAGGGGCTACTTTTAATGTTAAGAAAGAAGAACATTTATTAACGGAGGTGTCTTCGATTTTAAAAAATGAAAAATATGTTAAAGATAAAAAAGAGAAAATCAGGTCTTTCATAAAGAATAATTTTTCATCTCTTGACAATAGATCTTCACTAAGAATATATGACCAAATAATATCCATGCTAAAACAAACTAGTTAATATATTAATACATACTTCGAATGCATCGATTATGATTGAAAAAAAAAATAAAAAGATGAAAGTACTCTACACTCAAGATAGGCCGTTGGGTGGTAGTGGTAATAGCCTTTTTCAAATGGTTAGCAGTTTAAAAGGTGTTGAATCATATATCTATTTTGGTTCAAGAGATATGATGTATGAAGCATTTAAAAAATTAGAGCCAAGAATAAAAATAAGTACTTCCTTTTACACAAGATCATGGCTTCATTATGTGCCTAAAAATTTTTCTTTTTTTTGGCTTTTAAAATCCCCAATGATAATAGCCTTTCATATTTTTTCAATTTTATCATTAACAATATTTGCAAAAAGAAATAGAATTGATATTATCCATAGTAACACTTTGTCGATGATTGAAGGTGCAGTTGTTGCAAAAATTTTAAACATTCCTCATATTTGGCATATCAGAGAATTAATAGGGGATGATGCCTATAAGTATTCTTTTAAAAAAAGTACCATAATTAAAATAATCAATAATTTATCAAATAAAGTGTTTTGCGATTCAAAGGGTACATATAATTCACTACTTTCACTTGGAATTGAAAAAGATAAAGTTTCTATAATTGGAAACATTATTACAAATCCATTGAAAAATAAAAATATTAGAAGGTTATTAAATTTACCTCTTCATTCTAAAATAATCGCAATTATTGGATGGGTAAGGCCTATAAAAAGAGTGGAGAATTTTATTAAAATTGCACAAAAATTTAATGATAAAAATTTATGTTTTTTAATAATTGGTAAAAGTGGTGGAAATTTTAAATTAGATAATTATAAGGATAAGCTAGACAATATCATAAAAAATAAATCTAACTCATGTTCTATAAAGTTTGCGGGGCATATAAAGGATATATCATTATATCTTGGTTCTATAGACATTCTAATCCATTGTTGTGAAAAAGAGGCATTTGGTAGAGTGATAGCAGAAAGTCTAATATCTAAAACTCCAGTTATAGCAGCTGATTCTTATGCCACCAAAGATCTAGTGATAGATAATCAAACAGGATACATAGTAGATTACAGTAATATAGATCAATATGTTAAACATATTGAAATATTACTAAATGATGACACACTTAAATCAAAGCTAGGCAAAAGTGGACAAAAATTCATTCAGAAAAATTTTTCCCCAAAGTCTATTTGTAAAAAGTTAAAGTATAATTATGAAGATTTAATTTAATATGATTCAGTTGATTGATAAATTGACTATAATTTTAGTCTTTTTGATTCCTTTGGAGGGTATAGTTATTTTTAACGGAGTTACCTTATCAAGGGTAACCGCAATGTTAATAATATTGGCGTATTTTACTAATTTGTTATTAACTAGAGGTAATATACAATTAAATAAAATCACAATATTTTACTTATTATATATATCCCTTATCATTCTTTCAGGCATTTTTTTTCCTCAAATAAATATCTTTTCCAGCAGAGCAATTTCTATTTATTCCAACTTGTTTTTAATAATATCAATATACAATACAACTTTGAGTGAATATAAGATTATTCAAATTATGAAATCTTTTGCTTTTGGATTATTTATAGCAAATATTATTGCGATTGTAGAGCCTTTTTTTGGTTATAGAGGTACATTCCATGTCGTCGGGTTAGGTAGCAATCTATATGCCGTTTACTGCTTGTTAGGTTTTTTTATAAATGTTTTTTTTGTAATAAACTACAGAATAATAAAAAATATTTATCAATTCAATCTTCATATTCTATTTGCCCTTATAAATCTGCATGGTTTAATAATTGCGGATTCTAGACTGAATTTAATATATCTAGTTTCTTTTATGTTATTATTATATATCAATCTAGAAATGGCGAAAACAATGTATAAAAAAATTATTTTTTTAATCGTTTTTATATCTTTTGCTAGTTATATATACTACGTCCAAGCAACTAAATATGATATAAGTTTTGACAAAATTATGCTAGATAGTAGGATTATTCATTGGATAGCAAATTTTGACATGTTTTTAGACTATCCATTTACTGGGGTAGGTTTCGGACAATATGGCGAAAATTTTGGATATACATATCAATTCTTCTATGATACTGTAAAGGATTATGGTTCTGATAGGTCTCATCATAGCACTTTTTTGGGGTCAATGGCAGAATTTGGTTTATTAGGCATATTATTTTGGATATCATTCTTCTATTTTCAAATAATGGATTATAAAAAATATGCAAATAATAAAAATAAAAATTCTTTTGGATTAAGTACGAATTACTTTATTCATTTTTTAGCTTTAATTTGTACAATTGGAATTATTACTAGCGATATGATTACGTATAAACTTTTTTGGATTATTTTTATTATGAAGGACCGGGTTTTAAAATTAAGAATGAGTTTTTAAAATGTTATGTGGTTATGATTATTTTATTTAGCATGATAATTACAAACATTTGTGACAGAAAGTAGTTTTAAATAATTTTTTATCTTCAATTGAAAAAATGAGCAAACCAATAATTCTAGCATATCATAGCATAAACGATCGTAGAAAAGATTCTTTATCAGTAAGCACCGAAAATTTTCGGTGGCAAATTGAGTACTACCTTAATAAAGGCTATCGAACTATAACATTAGAAGACTATCATCAAAAAAAATATTCAGAGGAACAGAAAATCTTAATAATTACTTTTGACGATGGATATGCTGATAACTACACTCATGCCTTTCCGATATTAAAAAAGTTAAATTGTACTGCTCAAATATTTTTAACAGTTGATTTCATTGATACTGATAATACTTTTTGGTGGGATAGAGATAAAATAATTGATGGGAATACAATTGATTTTTTAACCTTAAGCCTACCCCAGATCAATGAAATGAGGGATTATGGTATTAATTTTGGTTCCCATACCTTATCCCATCCTATGTTAACTCAGATAAATGTTAAAAATGCAAAACATGAGATTCGGGAGTCAAAAAGAAAGTTGGAAGAGTTGTTAGATTGTGAAATATCCGTATTTTGTTATCCTCATGGTGATTTAAATGAAGAAATAATAAACTTAGTTAGCAAAGCAGGTTACAAAAATGCAGTCGTGACTACAGAAAATCCTTTATTCAAGAACAGTAAGTTTTGTTTGGAGAGATTTGGAGTATATAACGAAACTTCTAAAGTTAAATTTTACCTTAAAAATAAAAAAATTTTTAGGTTATTAAATGAAGTGTTACATGGGAAACATAGCGCAAAAAAATAAAACATATACTGTCTAAAAATGATGGTACCTATAATACTCATTATTTTTTCCCATTTAATTTTTTAATAATCAGTTATTATTACTTTTTTAGCATATGAATTACAGTTTTAAAAAAGATATAATAGGTTGGGATATTTCAAACTGGAGTGATTCATTAAAATTATTTGATGATAATATTGATTATAAAAATATAAAAAAAGTTCTTGAACTTGGCTCATATAATAAAGCGGGAGGATACTCACTTTTTTTTGCTAAAAAAAAAATTAAAGTAACTTGCTCTGGGATAGTATATCCAGATTATAATCTTAAAGCTATTCACCAAAAATATCCTTTCAATAAATATATAGAATATAAAAAAATTGATGCAACTGACATTAAATGCGAAAATGAATTTGATATTGTTTGTTTTAAGAGCTTGTTAGGGAGGATTTCTAGTGGAGGAAAATTAAAGAATACGAAAAAAGTTTTTGATGAAATATATAAGTCCTTAAAACCTGATGGATATTTAGTATTTTCTGAAAATCTATACTCAACCTTTGTCCATGATTATTTAAGGAAAAAATACAAAAATGACGGCTGGTATTATTTTAAAAAACCTGAACTAGTAAAATTGATAAATGATTCTAATTTTAAAATTGTTAAAAATGAAACATTTGGGCTTATTGGCTGCCTAGGCCGAAACGAATTTCAAAGAACTATTCTTAGTTACTTTGATAAATATTTTTTTAATCATTTTATACCTTCTAGTAATCACTATATTTTTTGTTCTGTATTAAAAAAACATTAATCTGCCTATATCTTGATTATTTCTTATAATTTTTAATTTACTTTCTGTAATTATAATGATGAAAAAAATTTTTTTAATTACCCCAAACCTCAATATTGGAGGCGCACAAAAAGTATTATTATCAGTAGCAAAATATTTAAGCGATAAAAAAAATATTGATGTTTACTTGCTGGTTATGAATAGAGGAAAAAATAAACAACAAATTCCCGAAAATATTAATATTAGATATTTTAATTGCAAAAGAACTGCATATTCAATTTTACCATTATTTTTTTATATAAAAAGAAATAATCCTACTCATATTTTGTCAACGTTAAACTATATGAATTTTATAGTTTTATTTTTAAAATTTTTTTTACCTAATAAAATTAAATATATTGTTAGGGAGGCTGGGATCGTCACTAAGTTTCTTAAGGTTAAAAAACTCTCTTTCATGTGGAAAATATTGTATAATGTATTTTACCCAATGGCAGATGAAATTATTTGCCAATCTGATTTTATGTTAAAAGACTTAAAGTCATTAGTAAATATAAAAGGCAATAAATTGCATAAGATTTATAATTCAATAAATCTAGATAGAAGCGGTATAGATAAAGAAATAGAATTGGTGCCTTTTAATAAAAATAATTTAAACATAGTTTCTTGTAGTAGATTGGTCCATGATAAAAATTTAGATTTTTTAATAAAGAAATTTTCCAAATATACGGAAATAAACAAAAATGCTCATCTTTGGATCATTGGTGACGGTCCTGCTAAAATTCATTTAATAGATATTATAGATAATTTAAAGATGTCAGAAAACATACACTTAGTAGGATATAAAAAGAAACCATTTGCATGGTTTAAACAATGTGACTTATTTGTTTTCACATCTAAGCATGAAGGGTTTCCAAATGTTTTACTAGAAGCTATAGCGGCCAAATGTCCTGTCGTTTCTCTAAAGCATCCTGGCGGAACAAAAGAAATTTTTGAAAAACTAAATATTATTGATAGATGGGTTGATGATTTAACTTGGGATAATGCGTGGTTTAAGTTGTTAGATGATAAATCATATGAACTATTTAATACATTTTTTAGTGACAAGGTAATTATGGAAAAATATTATAAGCTGTTTAATAGATAATGGGTAGATATAAAACTTTTGAGAAAATAAAAGGTATAATTAATAATATAGACAAAAAGCTAGATTCTAGTACGACCATACTTGATTATGGTTGTGGTGATGGCAAATTTGTCAAATATTTTTTAGATGAAAAAATAAACGCATATGGATGTGATTTAAAATTTAAAAAAAGTGGTATTACAAAATCTTTGATTAAATTAAAAAAAATAAAATTAATGGATAGTGATACTTTTAGGATTCCTTTTGAAAATGAGAAATTTGACATTGTTATTTCCAACCAGGTTTTCGAGCATGTTGCTGATTATGATTTAGCATTTAAAGAAATTTCACGAGTCTTAAAAAAAGAAGGAATAAGTTTAAATTTTTTTCCATCTAGGTATAGGTTTATTGAGGCACACGTTAATGTTCCTTTTGCTTCTATCATTAAAAATAAATATTGGTTATACATATGGTCTTTATTTGGTTTTTATGCAAAGGTACCAAATAGGACATTGTGGGAGATTGCATGTCGAAATGAAATTTATTTAAAAACAAGAACAAATTATTTGCCAAAAAAAAATATTCGCAAAATTTCCCAAAAGCATTTTAGATATGTTGATTTTTACGAACGTGAAATAATTAATTATTTAGAAGTTTCTAGAAGGTATTACTTGTTGAAAAAAATATTTTTGCTTTTGCCGTCATTCTACTCAACTTTCATTTCAAGAGTACTTTTTCTACGAAAATAACATATATAACATTCTTATTCTTTTTAATAATTAGGGCATTTATTTGATTAAATTTTCAATCTGTTTTTAATAAGATAAATACAAACATAATAATATAATAACCATGCCTATCAATACAGCACATGTTGTAAATAAATTAACTAAAACAAGTAGTGTGTTAGATCAAGTTAATCGATATGATTCAAATAGGTATAATACTCCTTTTATTATTGTTTGGTTAGATAACAAGATAGATGAAGATATTTTGAGAAATATTGATGAATCTAAAGTACTTTTACTTGGCAACTATAATTCACTAAAAAAGTTATTTGTTTCTATAAAGTTTATAAAAAAAAATAATATTTTATTGTTGCATTGCCATCATACTAAATCAGGATTTTGGTCTCGTTTCATATCAAAGATTTGCGGTATAAAAAATATATATGAAGATGGAGGAGGGCATCCATCATATACATTTAAATCAAGAGTTTTATTAAACTTAAATATAATATTAGTAGATAGAGTAGTGTGCGTTTCTGAATTTGTTTATGACTCTTATAATCTTATAGAGAAGTTATTAGTACCTTCAAAAAAAGTTTGCTTTATCAATTATGGTGCAGACAGAACAAAAATTGAATCATCAAAGCCGAAAACTTTTAATAGAAGCTACTTTAATATTGATAAAGATTCTTTTTTGTTCGTCCATACTGGCAGATTCGTAAAGGTTAAGGACCAAAAGTACTTGTTTGAAATCATTCAAAATTTGATCTTAAATAATTTCAAGTGTGATTTATTAATGGTAGGTGAAGGACCTCTAAAAGAAGAATTAATCGAGTATGCTTCAAAATTAAAAATAAAAGAATTCGTTCATTTTACAGGATTGTTAGCTAGAAATGAAGTTTATGGGTTATTAAATTGCTCTGATGCCTTAATTATGACTAGTAAATCAGAGGGATTGAGTGTTTCCCTAGTTGAAGCCATAGCTGCTAGGCTGCCAGCAGTTTTAACCAATATCCCGAGTTTTAGAGAAACTATGAAGATTAAAGATTCTGCAATTATAATAGATTCCAAACTAGATATAAATACTAATGTAAATAGTATTATTGATTCATTAAAAAATGAAAAATTTTACAATGACATGATTAATGCAATTGATGAGCTTTATGAGAAATACTATAATGTGCCTCATATGATGAATGATTATCAAAACTTGTATGATAACATTCTAAAAATAGAAGATTAATTGCATGAAATTCTTAGTTACAGGTGGTTATGGTTTTATAGGTGCTAACCTTGTAGAAAAATTAATTGAAGATGGTAACTCTATTATCGTTATTGATGACTTAAGCTCTGGTAAGGTTGAAAATATATCTCCATCAAAACATTTAAAAACATTACATCAAAAAATCCAAGATACAAAATTTGATGACTTGGATAGCGATATTGATGGAATATTTCATCTTGCTGCGCAAGCATCAGTACCATATTCAATTGAAAAGTATTTTGAAAGCTCATCAAATAATTTATTAGGCAGTTTAAAAATATGGGAGTTTTCCCAAAAAAAATGTATACCTATAGTATATGCTTCATCATCAGCCGTTTATGGTAACTTTCCATCAGGAGATGATAGGCATGATAAGTTTGATATATTATCTCCATATGCATTGGACAAATTGACTATGGAAAATTACGCTAAACTATGTCACAATATATACAATATCCCATCGATTGGATTAAGATTTTTCAATGTATATGGACCATTGCAAGATGCCTCGAATCCTTACTCAGGTGTGATATCAATTTTTATTGATAGACTTTTAAAAGATAAAATGGTAACTGTAAACGGAGGATATCAAACTAGAGATTTTGTTTTTATATATGACGTTGTAAATGTGATGAAGAAATCAATGAATATCATCCTTGAAAAAAATATTTGTAAAGCATTTAATGTTGGAACGGGAGTGTCAACTAGCATTGACAAATTGTTAGAAAATATATCAAGCTTAATGAATACTGTTCCAAAAATATCTAGAGAAAAGCTGCCAATGGGAGATCCAGAGATCTCCTCAGGTAATTATGAAAAGTTAATAAAAACATTAAACATAGATTTAAATGATTTTACTAAATTAAATGATGGGCTTTATATAACTCTAGAGTCTATGAAAAAGAGCAAAAAATGAAAAAATATGATTGGGCTGTTGTTGGTAGCGGAATCGCAGGGATCTCGATAGCAGAAATATTAACTAGAAATGGCCATGATGTCATTTTAATCGAAAAAAACAACAAGTTAGCATCAGAAACCACTCGTGATTTTCATGAATGGTTACATACTGGTGCTCTTTATACTTTGATTCCAGATAGATTAATGACATTACGTTTTATTCTAGGTGCAATTGATGACTTAATTGAATTTTATTCTTGCTATGATAATATGAATATTGTGCCAACTGGCTCTGGTCTCAAAATTAATAATTCCAATCAGGGTTGGTTTAATGATGAGTACATTCATTTTAAATACAGATTAAATAAGAGAAAATTATTTTTTCCATGGCTTTATGGCATTGCTCGTTCAATTTATTTAATAGAACGAATTGGAGAGCATGATTGGTTAAGAAGAAGAGCTGGGGAAATGAGGCATTATAAAATTGGCAGAAAAAAACGTATTTACAATATTGTAACTGAATTGATAAAAAATAATAATATGTTTTTTGATGTTCAAACTACCGACTTTACAATCAATTCAAGAAATTTATTAAAAGACATGGTAACTACTTCTTTATCAGATGGCTTAGAATTATCATTAGATAATGAAATTAAATCTATAAAAAAAGAAAATAGGTATAAAATATTAAATGGCTCAAAAGAGGACATTCGATCCAAAAACGTGGTCATATGCAATGGTGGAGTAGTTTCATCCTTAAATGATATTAAAGCAAAGACTTCATACGCCCCAATTGCTGTTGTTTCTGGCGTATCAGAAAATGATAATTCTTTTGTTGAGTTAGATTATTTCCCTAAAAAATGTATTAATTTATTAAAAAAAGATAATGGGATAGGGCTAGCTGGTGGAATATCATTATCTAAAAAAGATAAATGTAATGAATACTTAGATTATGTTGTAAGGGAGCATCAAAAAATAAACCCAAACATTAAAGAGGTTTCCAGATATATTGGTCATAAGAATGAAGTTACAAATAAAAGACAAAATCGCTCATATTTATATCACATTATTAATAGTGATGAGGGTATATGGAATATTATTCCAGGAAAATTTACTTTAGCATTTAGTTTAGCGCCTGAATTTTATCGCAGGATATATAATGTTAATCCAAAAAAACGACATTTGACCAAAACTGCTGAAATTAATTCCAAGACATATGTCTCAAATACAGTTTGGAAAGATAGTTTGAATAATTTAAAAAGGAGTCAATAATGGGAATGATTAAGCTTCCAGAAAAATCAGTTAAGTTTTTTAAGGATAATATTGATGAAATATTTTCATCTGGTAACCTTGCAGAGGGTACATGGAATGAGAAGCTCTCTGAATATACTTGTAATATGGTTAAGTCTGAGAGTGCAGTTCCTACTAATTCTAATGGTGCAGGACTTGTTGCCTTGTTAAATTATTTTAATCATTACCATGGTAGAAATCAGGTGATGATACAAACTAACACTATGTATGGAGTGAAAACAATGGTAGGTGCAGGTAGTTGCGAACTAGCAGGATTTATTGATTGTCAAATAAGTAGTCTAATGCCATGTTTGGAAGATTTTAAAGAATCTATAAGCCTATTTAGAGGAGATAGAAAAAAACTAATAATTTTACTCTCCCATATCGGTGGCATTATAAATCCGGACATAGAGGAAATTGCCTCTATTTGTAAAAATGAAAATATAGTTCTATTAGAGGATTGTGCTCATAGTTTTGGTGCTACTTTAAACGGAAAACATTCTGGAATGTTTGGAGACGCAGGAGTTTATTCTTTCTATGCCACAAAAGCAATACCTGCTGGAGAGGGAGGCGTTGTCGTAACTAATGATTTAGAACTGGGTAATATTATTTCTCATTATGCAATGTATGATAGGTTTGATCAAAAGCTTGAAATTGGTAACAATATTAGAATTTCTGAGGTTCAGGCCCTATTAACATATTCTATTGTTAAAGAATGGGATAGCATAATTGAAAATAAAAAGGCCATTGCGCAGAGATATATTGAAATTTGTTCAAATAATAATATAAAATATCTTGACCAAGATGTTGAAAATCAATGTGGAAATTATTATAAGTTTATCTTGTTATCTGAACGAGATGATGTTGAATATTACTATGATAATATCAAAACTAGAACTTCTCCAGTATATGATTATTCAATTGGTAAAGAAAATATTGTTGCAAAACACCACATATGCTTACCTATTTGGTATAATCAAAATCCTGAGGTAACTGATAAGGCATGTAACGAGTTATCTCAATTTAGATCATCATAGTTGGGCAATCTTAAAATAGTAGAAGTTACTGGGGTTACTGGGAGTGGAAAGACCTCATTTATAAATGAAGTAGATCGATTATCATCTCAATGTGATTATAAGATTGCAATTGTAAATGAATATGGCATCTATTCAAATTATTCCAGTTCTATACATTCACAATATTTTTTAAAAAATATTAATAAAAGCACCTCAAAAACTCGTTCTCTAATAATAGATATCATAATTATTCCTCATCTTTTTAATCTCAAGAGCATCAAGTTGATTTTATTTGTTCTTCAAAATATATTTTTATCTCCAGATAAATTTTTTTCTAAATTAAACATCCTGAGAAATTCATTAAAAAGAATTGGGTTATATAATATTTTAAATAAAATGAAACCTAAAAGTGAATTAGATTGTATTTTTTTGGATGAGGGAATTCTACACCTTGCTCATAATATCTTTATAAATGATTTTAAAAAGCCAAGCTTAAAAAGTTTGAGTGAATTCTTATCAAAAGTACCATTATATGATTTTACGATGCTAATAAAAGCAGATAAGAATATGTTGGTATCAGTTTTATCAAAAAGAAGACATAAAAGAGTAAAGAAAGATAGAGATTCAAAAAATAATTACATTAGTAATGCAATTACAGTTTTTAATCATATTGAATCAGATCCAAGGCTTAATGAAAATTTAATAAAAATTAAAAGAAATAATTTGAAGTCGGTTGACGACCTTAATTCATTATTGAAAAAAATACTTAATATATAATAGTATGTTAGATTTATCTCGCATTTTATTTTCCAAATTAAAAAAACACAATGTAAAATATTGTCATTGGAAGAGTAATATGAACTTATTAGATGAGCTAGAGGGAGGAGAATTAGACCTATATATAAAAAATGAATCAAAAAATAAATTTGAACATTTAATTAAAAGCCTTGGATTTATCAAAGCTTTTGACCCTATGCAAAATCATGTTAAAGATGTTTATCATTTTTATGGTATAGATAAAGATACTGGGAAAATATTGCATTTACATGTTTTCTATAAGATTTTAACTGGAGAAAGCCTTATAAAAAATCTAAAATTTGAAATAGGTGATTTACTTTTAAAAGATACTTCACATAAATCAGAAGTAATCATCCCGAATGCTCAAGTAGAATTAATTATTTTTATAATAAGAATATTTTCTAAACACCAGTCTATTATTGAATACCTTCTTTTATTAAGAAATTACAATAATATAAAAAAAGAATTGTTGGACATTGAGAATAGGATAGTGGGTAGAAAAAATCTAGAAAATTTCTTAAAAAAATATTTTAATGACCTTCCTTTAGATATTATTGAAGATTCTATAAACAGTATAAAATTAAATAAAAACTTTTTTTATAAATACCTATTGGCAAAAAGGTTTAATAAGTACCTCAAAAAAAATGCTAGATACAACAATTTTACCTCATTTTATTTAAGAAATATTTTATTTTTAAAATATGTTTATCGAAAAATATTTTTAAAAAAGAAAACAAAAGTTTTGTTTAAAAATGGTTTTGTCTGTGCAATCGCTGGCCCTGATGCTACTGGGAAGTCTACAATGGTAAAAACATTGAGCGATACTTTAGCAGAAAATTTCAAGGTTGAAAAATATCATTTAGGTAAACCTAAAACTTCTTTTTTGACGCTTCCTTTTAACCTAGTATCACCAATTATTAAAATTATTTTCAGTGGAAAACGAAATTCTCAAGTGGTTAAAAAAAACGATTATGGATTGCAAAATAATTCTGGTTTAATTCAATCAATATCAGCTGTAGTCTTAGCATATGACAGATTAAAGTTATCTAGAAATATTTTTAAAAAAGCAAAACATGGTTCAATTGTAATTTGCGACAGGTGGCCCTCCAAAAAAATAGGAGCAATGGACAGTCCAAGGATTAGATGCTTAAAATCTTATGGAATTAAAAACAAAATTGTTAGTATTTTAAAAAAAATTGAACACGATATTTATCATAAGATCGAACATCCCAATCTAATCATTCAGCTTACTGTTCCTGTTGAAATAGCCATTGAAAGAAACAACTTTAGGAATAAAAAAAATAAAGAGGATAATAAATATGTAGCTGAGAGGCATGATGAAAAATATTTGCCTGATTATTCAGAATTTAATTTTATTCTCCTTGATACTAGCTGTTCCTTAAAGGAATCTATTTCTAATATCAAATATAAATTTTGGCAAGGTATGAGAAGTTTAAAGTAAATATTATGGATATTATGATAATTGGCGGTAACGATGTTAATGCTCGCATTGAATTAATAAAAATAATTAATAAAAAATACAGCGTATGTTGTGTAGGTAGCTCAAAAAAAATAGGCGCTTATTTCCAGAATGATGGGATAAAATACTATAGTTATGAATTATCCAACACATATAATGTATACAAGTATTTAAGCAGTCTAGTACAACTAATAATTATTATCAAGAAGGTAAAACCCAAATTAGTATTGACATTTGATACGATACCAAACACAATCGCTAGGTTAGCAGCAAGGTTTTGCTATGTGAAATCTGTTTTGGGTACTCAACCAGGTTTAGGTATTATTAGGAGACATGAAGACAAAGTGATAAATAAGATTGCAAAAAAAATAGCAGTCTTTGCAATTAAATTAATGAATAATATATCAGATATGACAATTTATCAAAATAAAGATGATATTGATTTCATGATTGTAAACAAACTGGTTAATAGGTCAAAGTCACAATTAATTTTAAGTTCTGGAGTGAATACAAGTTATTTTAAACCTCAAGGTAAAAATATAAAATTAAATAAAAAAAATAAAACTGAAATAAATATAATTATGATATCCAGACTTTTAAAATCAAAAGGAATAAAACAATATTGGAACCTTGCAAAAAATTTAATAGATGAATTTCACTATGTTAATTTTCATCATTTGGGAGAAATTGTTTTAAGGCATTTTGATTCATTAAAAAATGAAGAAATTGAACAATTTAAAAACCATATTAGTTTTCATGGGCAAGTTGATGATGTTAGAGATTTCCTTTATAAATCAGATATAATGGTCCTTCCCACCACTTACGCTGAGGGAGTTCCTCGTGTTCTTTTAGAGGCTGCTTCTGTTGGTTTACCTTTGGTAGCATATGATGTTCCTGGATGCAGGGAAGTAGTTATTCATGGCAAAAATGGTTTTTTAGTTGAGCCGAATAATGACCAAGAATTAATAAAAAATGTTGCGATACTTGTTAAAGATGAAAAATTAAGGAAATCTTTTGGTCAGAAATCAATAGAGATCATCCGAGAGAGGTTTGACATTAATTTAATTGCTTATCAATATTTAAGTACCTTTGATCGTTATCTTCAAAGATAATCTCATTTTAATAATGCATCATATTTCATTTTAAAATGCAATTGTTAATTTTACTAAAAATGCTTGTAGTATTTATAATTTTGTTTTCTAATGTTTTTGGGCAAATAATTCCAATAGAATTTATCGAACATAAATCAAAAGAAATACTCTATGACTCAGGTATTGGCTGGAGAGACCTTTCCACTATAGGACCTTTTAATGTGTACCCATTTAAAGAAAACTCTAAAAATCAAAAATTGGCCTATCCTTTTAATAAAAAAATTAATTCAGATAGTTCCTATTTTCATTTAAGGTTTGGCATTATGACTAATGGAAAAGATAAAGCATTGTATAGTTATTATTCATTTTATAATAAAAATTTTTATAGTTTTTTGTATCCAAGACTTGTAACAAATATTCATGCCTTTCCCAGATTTACTGGATTGCCACAAGATAGAAAGAGGTTAGGGTTTGTAGCTGGTGAAGTAGATGTGGGCGTTTTAGGATATCAAAATGATAAAATTATAGTTCAGATAGGGCGAAATAGATTAAACTGGAGCGCAGGTAACAATATTTCTATATTGTTAAGTAAAAATTCACCTTCATATGATAATTTTATTTTTGGATTAAATTTATCGAACGTAAGGTTTAAATATATGCATGGCTTTTTGGAATCTGATACCCTGGGTTATAATAGATTCATTTCAGCAAAAGGAATCGAATATTCTAACAAAGAAAACTTAATATTATCTTTTTCAGAAGTTATTATCTATGCTGGCATTAATCGACAAATTGATTTCGCATATTTTAATCCTATATCTACACATCTTGAAATTGAGTTAAATAATAGGCAAAATCTTTTCGGCAATGAAAGTGGTAATGCTGCTTGGCAGATTTCTTTAGATTACATGATGATGAAAAAATTTAGATTTTCATTGAATTATGTTATCGACGAACTAGTAATTGATAAGGCTCAAAAACTTAATGGAGAGTCTAGTCATTTAGCCTTGTCTTCAAAATTATCTTATTTGTATAAAAAAACTGAAAATTCAATTATTACTTTTAATACCTCATTCATTAATATCGGTACTAAAACTTTCAGACATTCTATTGGACAAAACAATTTTGTTCAAAGAGATTTTCCACTTGGGTCTTCATTTGGAAGTGATGGGTTTCAATTTAATGTTGGCTTAGACTATTTAAATTATGGTCATTTAAGATATAATCTGAATTTTGAACTGAAGCAATATGGAGAAGAAAGTTTAAGTTATAAACCAGATAATCCTTATAATTACGGTTATAGCAAAGAATTTCCAAGTGGTCAATTAGATAAACTTTTCACAATGGAAAATTCTGTAGATTATTATTTTGAAAATAATTTAATTCTAGGCTTTAGCTTAAATTATTCCAAGTTGAATAAAAATAAATCAAGTTTAAGTATATTAACTAGCGTAAACTTATCGCTATTTTAAAAATTTAGCATTATATAAAAACATATCAATTAATGAATATTCCATTCCATAAACCAATTCTACCAAAAAATATGAAAGAAATATTTCCGCCTAGTGTTGAGTCTGGATGGTTAACTACAGGTCCTCAAGTAGAGCAATTTGAAAAGGATTTAAAGCAGTATTTAGAATCAGAAAATGTAGTTACTGTTAATTCATGCACAGCTGCACTTCACTTAGCATTAGCAGCAAAAGGGTTTGGAGCAGGTGATAAATTTATTGTGCCAACCAATACATTTGTTGCCTCTGTTGAGGTAGGTGAGTATTTAGGCATGGAACCTATACTTATTGATTCATATATTGATGATTTTAATCTTGATTTAAATATGGTAGAATATTTTCTTCAAAAAGAATCAAATATAAAAGCAATTATTCCAGTTCATTTTGCAGGGAAACCTGTCGATATGGAAATGGTTTCAGCATTAGCTGATAAATTTGGAATTTTTGTTCTTGAAGATGCAGCTCATAGTCTTGAAGCTATTTCAAATACTGGCAAGGTTGGTAATACTTACCATGCCTCTGCTTTTTCTTTTTATGCAAATAAAAATATAACGACTTGCGGTGAAGGTGGAGCTTTGGCCACAAATGATAAAATTCTTTCTGATAAAATAAGAAAATTATCATTACATGGAATATCAAAAGATGGTTGGAAAAGATTTAAATCTCATGGAAAATGGAGGTATGATATTTCAGAATTAGGGTACAAGTACAATATGAATGATGTTTCTGCTTCCATGGGAATATGGCAATTGAATAACGTAGAAAAATGGTATAAAATAAGGAAAAATATTGTTGAAAAATACAATTCTGGTTTTAAAAATATTGAGGGTATTACTTGTCCTGAAATTGGGAAAAATGTAAAAGAAGCATTTCATCTATATATAATTAAAATAAATAGTGATTTTTGGAAATTAACTAGGGATGAAATAATTGAAGAGATTAACAAGAAAGGGATTGGAACTTCAGTTCACTACATTCCTGTCCATATGCATTCCTACTATATTAGAAAATATGGTTATATACCATCTGATTATCCAAATGCAAAGAGATTATCTGAAAAGGTCATTTCTATACCATTATATCCAGCTTTAAAGACTAATCATATAAATTATATAATTGATAGTATTAAAGAAATATGGGATAATTTTAAAAACTAAAAAAAATTATGGGCCTTTTTGCAAAGTGCGTAGCACTTTTTATTTTCATTTTATTTATTCCAATATTTTTTGTTGTATCTATGCTATCTCTAATTTTTCAAGGGCGTCCCATTTTTTTCAAACAAAAAAGGGTCGGTAAAGATTTTAAGATTTTTATTTTATATAAATTTAGAACTATGATAAATACCACTAAAAACGATTATAGTTTAGATAATGTAAATAGAACCACAGCTTGGGGGAAAATACTTAGGAGATCAAAAATTGATGAGCTACCCCAATTAATTAATATCATACTTGGTGATATGCGTTTCATAGGGCCGAGACCTGAAATACCATATTATGTAGATAAAAAGAAATTTGATTTTCTAAATCAATTGCACCCAGGATTATCTGACTATTCTTCAATCCTCTTTAGAGATGAAGAGGGCATACTTACTAAAATTCAAGAAGTTTCGCCTTACGAGACTATATTGCCTTTAAAAATTGCTTTAGCACAATATTATTGTTCTAGAAAAGGATTTTGGCAGGATTTATATCTAGTTATTATAACAATTTTGTCAATATTTTTGCCAAAATACACTTGTAACAAATTCATATTGCCAATAATAAAAACACATTTACAAGAGTGGCATGGGTTTTATAAAAAAATATTTTAAACAATTAATTTTCTAGCTAATGACAAACTAATTAATAAGTTTTGTTTTCTTCTAATTGTTATCGCTTGATAATACTTTTTCAAAATATTTAATGGTTGATTTTAACCCATCAATTCGATCGATTTTTGGAGACCAGTCCAGTAATCTCTTAGCTAAGTCGACGTTAGGTAATCTTCTAGTAGGATCATCTTGAGGCAAAGATTTAAATATTATTTCACTTTTAGAATTTGTCAATGATATAATTTCTTTTGCTAGGGTCAAAATTGAAATCTCTTGAGGGTTTCCAAGGTTAACTGGTCCTTTAGAATTATCAGTTTCCATTAGCGCAATCAAACCATCAGTTAAGTCACTTACGAAGCAGAATGACCTTGTTTGCTTGCCTTCTCCATAAATTGTGATTGGTTGGTGGCTTAATGCTTGGATTATAAAATTAGACACGACTCTACCATCATTAATAGCCATGTTAGGACCATATGTATTAAAAATTCTTGCAACTCTAATATCTACTTCATGCTGCCTATGGTAATCAAAAAATAATGTCTCTGCAGCTCGTTTACCCTCGTCATAACATGCTCTAATACCTATAGGGTTTACCGTACCTACATAATCTTCAGTCTGAGGGTGAACGGTTGGATTACCATAGACCTCAGATGTTGAAGCTTGAAGAATTCTTGCTTTTGTTCTTTTCGCTAGACCAAGCATATTAATTGATCCATGAACGCTAGTTTTAATAGTTTGAACAGGGTCAAATTGGTAGTGGACCGGGCTTGCTGGGCAAGCAAGATTATATATCTCATCAGTTTCTATATAAATGGGGAAAGTTATATCATGCCTAATGAATTCAAAATTTTGATGATTGAAAATTTCTTTAAGATTCTTTTTACTCCCAGTGAAAAGGTTATCTATACAAATAATTTCATTGCCTTTTTCTAGAAGCTTTTTGCACAAATGTGAGCCAACAAATCCTGATCCGCCTGTAATGATAATTCTTTTCATAATATTATAATCTGACTAAAATTAGAATCTTTTGATTTACTAATTTTAATACATTTAATCTACAAATAAATACTTTCAAAACTTGAATTATTATAAATGATAAAACTATTGAGTATTTTGACTAAAATACAGAACTCCTTTTTCATGTTTTAAGTTGTTTTTGAAATATTAATATTGAAAATTAAAAAAATGAAATTTTTTAAAAAATCATTTAATAAAAACCTTTTTATACTGCTCATTGGTGATATTCTTCTTGTATCAATAGCAATGTATACTAGTCTTCTTTTTAGATTTGATTTTAATATACCATTAAAAATTCATAACTATTTCTCATTAAATAACTTAGTGATCATTATGCTTATAAAAGTATTCTGGTATAAGTTTTTTGGTCTTTATCAAGGTATGTGGAGGTATACGAGTATTTGGGACATGATTAACATAATCATGGCTAATATTTTTTCGTCTGGCTTTTTAATTGGGTTTGTGTATTTCCTCCATGGTTTTCAAAACCTTGGAAGATCTTTTTTGGCCATAGATTTTATAATTTGTACAGGTCTTATAAGTATATCTCGATTAGGTATAAGAGTTTTTTTCTCCCATTTGAAAAATTTCCTAATTAACAAGAAATCTAATTTTGTTGAAAAAAAAGTTATCATTATTGGTGCTGGGTTTACAGGAAACTTAATCTCCAAGCAAGCTTATCAAAAATCAAATTTGGCAATTAGAATAGTGGGCTTTCTGGACGATGATGAAAATAAAGTTAATAGAAAAATAAATGGTATACCTATTATTGGTAAGATATCTCAGTTGTCATTTCTGAAGTTTAATTATGATGAAATTTATATATGTGTGCCGAGTGCTACTAGGAATGAGATGAAAATTATAGTTGATGAGTGTAAGAAAACAGGAAAACCATTTAAAACTCTTCCTTCAATATCTGGACTTATGGAGGGCAAAGTATCTATTTCTCAGATGCGAGAAGTTTCTCTTGTTGATTTGTTGGGTAGAGAAGAAATCATTTTGGACAAAGGTTTAATTAAAAATTTTATTCATGGGAAAAGAGTTTTAGTAACTGGAGCAGGGGGTAGTATAGGTTCAGAGCTTGTTAGGCAATGCGTTAATTATGAACCTTCATTATTAATTATGATAGATATTAGTGAATTAAATCTTTTTCAAATAGATAGGGAAAGTAAAAATTTTAATTCATCCATATTATTCAAGCCGATTTTATTAGATATAAAAGATGAGATTACATTAAATAGTTTTTTTGAGGAATATAAGCCACAAGTTGTTTTCCACGCAGCAGCGTATAAACATGTTCCAATTCAAGAACATTTTCCTCAAGAAGCCATTAAAACAAATATTTTTGGTAGTATGGCTCTAGCAGAGGCTTCTTTAAACCATAGGGTTGAAAAATTTGTTCTTGTAAGCACCGACAAAGCAGTTAAACCTGCAAATGTTATGGGAGCTACTAAAAGGTTGGCAGAAATTGTTATTAAAAATTTTAATCAAAAAAATAATATTACTGATTTTATTACTGTGAGGTTTGGAAATGTTTTGGGTAGTTCGGGAAGTGTTATACCAATTTTTCAAGAGCAGATTCAAAAAGGAGGTCCAGTCACAATTACTGATCCTGAAATGAAAAGGTATTTTATGTCCATACCTGAAGCTAGTCAACTTATATTACAAGCAGGATCACTAGGATCTGGTGGTGAAGTCTTTATTCTTGATATGGGTGATCCAATAAAAATAATTGATATAGCCAAAGAACTGATTCGATTATCAGGATACGAGCCTGAACTTGATATTGACTTAGAAATTACTGGCTCCAGGCCAGGAGAGAAAAAATATGAAGAGCTTTCATTGCCATCAGAAAGTTTAGATAAAACAAAGCATAATAAAATTTTTGTGTTGGATTCAAAGGGTGACGAAATGTCTAACTTGTCATACATGATATCGAAAATAGAGAATTTAAAAATATCGTTAAACGGTAAAAGTGCGAATGATATAAGGCAAATGCTGTCTTCTATATTGCCAGAATATAAACCTGAAATAAAACCAAAAAATATAAGTTTTATTAAACGAAAGGCTGAAGCTTGATATTTTCTATTTTGATTTAATCCCTAGCTTAATCATTGTCCATATTATATCAAAACTATCTGATATTTTTAGCTTTTTCCCTTGGCTGTTTTTTCTTCTATTGTACACTACATTAACCTCAAAAAATTCAGTGCCTTTTATAGCAAGTTTAGACATTAATTCAATTTCAATGCCAAATTTTTCACTCCTAAGGTTTAAAGATCTTAAAATATCTTTTCTAATAATTTTAACACAACATAATACATCATTAAGGTTTGTTTTATACAAAAAGTTAAATATGTAATTAATTATAAAATTCCCGAGTGTATTAATATTTAATCCTGACTGACTTTTTTCATTCCATCTAGAACCAACTACCACTGCATTATTATTTTCTTTAAAAACGGTTATGCATTTTTTAATGGATTTCATATCAATTTCAAGGTCGCCATCCATTAGTATGATATTTTGAGTGGTAGCATGTCTCTCTCCAATTATGATTGACGATCCCTTTCCAAGATTTTTTGAGTTGTGTATAATCTTGAATGAATTTGATTTATCAAGCCTATATTTTGTTCCGTCAGTGCTACCATCATTAACAATGATTATTTCTATATTGTCGCTTAGCTCATCTAAATCATTAAGTAATTTATCTAAAGTTCTGGCTTCATTATAGATTGGAATTATTAATGAGTAATTCAAAATTAAAATATTTTATAAGGCTATAAAACCTTATCCTTCTCCAAGCCTCCTAATCTTAATATTGTTTTTATTTTTAAAAACGTTCCTTGTATCTATGATTATTGAACTATGCTTTAATATAAGATCATAATCAATGTTTGAATGATCTGTGATTATTGCACAAGCATCAAAATTTTCTAAAATATTTTTATCAAGATTTTGAAGTTTGTAAAATTCATTTTCATTGTAAGATAATTTTGGAACATATGGATCATAGTATTTGACGGAAGAGCCAGATTTTTGTAAAAGTTCTATTATATCTAAGGCCGGGGATTCTCGGCAATCATCTATATCTTTTTTATATGAAACACCTACTATTAAAATTTTACTGCCATTTATTGACTTGTGGTCTTCATTCAAGCTTGAAATTATTAAGTCTATGACGTGCATAGGCATATTTGTATTGATCTCCCCAGCTAACTTTATAAATCTTGCATCATAATCCAGCGTTTTTAATTTCCAAGAAAGGTAGTACGGATCAATTGGTATACAATGACCACCAAGGCCTGGACCTGGGCTAAATTTCATAAAACCAAACGGTTTGGTATCTGCTGCATCAATTACTTCCCAAGCATTTACCCCTAGTTTTTCGCACATTATAGCCATTTCGTTCGCTAATCCAATGTTTATTGCTCTAAAAGTATTTTCAAGTAGTTTAACCATCTCTGCAGTTTCAGTAGAACTAACGACAACTACTTCTTGAATAATTTTAGAGTATAAATATTTGCCTACCTCTGAACATTTTTCTGTAACTCCGCCAATGACTTTAGGAGTATTACTAGTATTATATGTTTTATTACCGGGATCTATTCTCTCAGGGCTAAAACATAGACATATATTTTCACCTGGAATTAATTCTTTGTTTTTTGAAAGATAAGGTAAAATTAATTCTTTTGTACTACCTGGATATGTAGTGCTTTCTAGTACAATTAACATATGCTCGTGGATGTAATCTTTTATTTCTTCCATAACTGAAACTATATATGAGATATCTGGATTTTTTTCTTTATTCAGCGGCGTAGGAACGCATATAGATATTGCATCAAGATTTTTCACCTCATTAAATTTTGTAGATGCAGTTAGTAGTTTCTTGTTGACTGCATTTTTTAGAATGTCATCTTTAATATCTTTGATATAGTTTTTTCCTGAATTGATAGAGTCTACTTTATTTTCATCAATATCAATTCCTATCACTTCATAACCAGCATTTGTAAACTCTATTGCAAGAGGTAACCCTACATAACCAAGGCCAATGACACCAATTTTAGCAGATTTATCATGTATCTTATCTATTAAATTCATTTATTATTTTCTATTTTTTTTAAAAAAAATCTTAATTTGTCGTAATTAGGGGTGGAACTTATTCCAATTTTTTGACTATAACATGTTTAAATTCACATGTCAAAATTTATTGTTATGTTTAAAAATTTAGATAATAGAGTCAGGTTCGCTATCGGCGTTATTTTTATAGTCGGCTCACTCTTCGGCGGATTGATAGGTTATGATCTACGTAGTATTGGACAAAAATACAACCACATCTGGGTTTTGTCAATAATAGCCCTTTATGCAGGTTTTGATTGGGTTTCGAAATCATTTAATGATTAAAAATCAATTAAAATCTATTAATCCCAAAAACAATATCAAATTATCTTCATGGGATGTTCTTTCTCTAAATGAATTAAATACTATCATAGATAATACAGCTCATGCCCAAATAAATTGGTCAGAAATAGATATAACTTCAAGGCTAGACTTAATAAAAAATTTAGCTCATTTGCTTTATGAGAGAGCTGAGGAGATGACTAATCTTATGGCTGATGAGATGGGTAAGCCTATAAAACAAGGAATGGGAGAAATAAGCAAGTGTGTTTGGCTTTGTGATTATTATTTGAAAAATGCAGAGCAGGTTTTATGTGAAAAGCATGTAGAAACTGAATTTTATGAAAGTTATGTTGCCTATTGCCCAATAGGTCTCGTTCTTGGTATTATGCCATGGAATTTTCCATTTTGGCAAGTATTTAGGTATGCTTTACCATCTTTAATTGTAGGTAATGGCGTATTATTAAAACATGCATCGAATGTTCAAGGTTGTGCTAATATGATTAAGGATATTTTTATAGGAGCAGAGTTTCCAAATGATATTTTTAATAATTTACAGATTCCAAGTTCATTAGTCTCAAAAGTTATTGAGCATAACCAAATTCAAGGTATAGCATTTACTGGTAGTACAAATTCAGGCAAAGCAGTCGCAAAAATTGCAGGTAAAAACTTAAAAAAAACTGTCCTTGAGCTTGGAGGTAATGACCCATATTTAATTTTAGATGACGCAGATTTAGATTATGCAGTTCAAGCTGTCATTGATGGAAGATTATTAAATAGCGGTCAAAGTTGTATATCAGCAAAGAGAATAATTGTAACAAAAAATAATATAATGTCATTTACCAAAAAATTAATTGATAAGCTAAATTTAAAAATTATGGGAGACCCACACGATGATGTGGATTATGGGCCATTGGTTTCATTAACTGCTAGAGCTGAAGTGCATAAAATGGTGAAATCATCAATTAAAATGGGTGCAAAATTAAATCTTGGAGGAAAGATTCCAAACTCCAAAGGAGCTTACTACCCGATTACTGTTCTTTCAAAAGTTCATCCTGGAATGCCTGCATTTGATGAGGAAATTTTTGGTCCTATTTTTTCTATAATTGAAGCCAATAATAGTGACCATGCCATCGATTTAGCAAATAATTCTTATTATGGACTGGGAGCTGCAGTATTTACTTCAAATATAAACAGAGGTAAGAAAATAGCGGAGGAAAAAATTCAGGCAGGTATTTGTTTTGTTAATGATTATGTTAAATCAGATCCTAGAATGCCTTTTGGTGGAGTAAAAATGTCTGGATATGGTAGAGAATTATCTAGCTATGGGTTGATGGAATTCGTTAATATTAAATCAATTGTAGTTGAAAACAATAATTAGTAAAAATTTTAAATGATAAGAATTATCTCTATAATTAGC
>MDSZ01237288.1_pt1 | contig 36592 bp, 34 predicted proteins | sample 811201 | NCBI WGS metagenome assembly MDSZ01 (sample SAMN05326647, study PRJNA326480) | marine metagenome | isolation source: seawater | place: Indian Ocean: North | collected 2010
AGTAATATCCTGATTGGATTCACTGGCATTGATAATATTATCGGTAGCTATTGTATCAAGGGAAATACTGGCACTTGGTGGTGTGGTGTCCACACTGTAGCTTTTACCATCCGTGGCAGTGGTACTATTGTCGGCTGTATCAGTTGTGGTGACACTGGCTTCTATACTGGTATCAGCAGCCAAATCGCTGCCAGCAACGGCTATGCTAAAGGTATTATCTTCCTGTACTAAACCAGTGCTCGTTTGACCATTGGCAGTTAAGGTCACCGTATCACCCGCTTGTACATCATCATCAACTGTACCGGTAATAGTAATATCCTGATTGGATTCACTGGCATTGATAATATTATCGGTAGCTATTGTATCAAGGGAAATACTGGCACTTGGTGGGGACGTATCCACACTATAGGTTGTAGCGTCCGTGGCAGTGGTACTATTACCGGCTGTATCGGTTATGATGACGCTGGCAGATATCCTTGTATCACTGGCAAGATCACCACTGGCAACTTCTATGCTAAAAGTATTATCTGTTAGGACATTACCTGTATACGTTTTACCATTTACCAGTAAGGTGACCATATCACCTTCTTTAACATCATCACCGACTTCACCACTAATGGTTATATTTGCCATATTAGCCTCGTTGATATTAATGATGGCGTCAGTGGTCACCTTATCAAGATTTATACTGGCTATTGGCGCTGTGGTATCAACCATCGCCTGAATTTCGCTTAATGTGTCGATAACTAAGTTGTCATTTAATGTATTGGCTATTTTACTAAGTAAATCTTGCGTTCTATCAGATGTCAGATTTGTGATGCCAATACTTTCCAATTCGTTTTGGGTAATTAATTGGGGAGTAGTTTCTGAATGGTGCATGATTTTATTAACGATATCGACCAAGTTCTGTAGTTTGGCTAGCGTATCCACATCTGAACTAGTTTTGATATCTAATATATCGCCCATTAGGCTGACTTTTTCTGTGCTATTAACACCGCTCACCCCAATGGTGCTGTAATCATTTGCCTCAGGCTTAGTGCCATCATCATCAATACCATTAGCAGCGTTGAATATTGTGTTATAACTGTTAACTATACTTTGAATCTCAGCTGTTGTATCTATTGCATCTGTATTTTTGCTGGTCAATAACTCATTTATAGCGCTCAAATTACTTTCATTGACACCAGTTACATCGGCATTAACAAAATGATCGATGCTTGGATTAGCCATATCATGGTTACCCAATGCCTTATTGATATAGATAATGGCATTCACAATATGAACCATAGATTGAACTTCAGAAAGTGTGGCTGTTTCTGAAAACTTGGATGGGTTACTTACAATATAAGCTTCATAAGCTGCTTCATTACCGATTACAGCACCATCGATACCTTCAATTTCATTAAGTAATTCCGCACATAAGCCTGGGGCATTTTTCGCTGTACTATCCTCTTCATTCGCATAATTGCCTATAGCTTGAAGTAAATCAGAATCAGTTGGTGAATAATTGAGTAGTTTAATCACCTCGTTTCTAGGTAATTCAATGATATCAGCGGCCGATACCAACTCTGCTTTAACTAAGTTAGATAAGTCTGTTGCTGAAAAATGATTATTAAAATAAGTGATCGTGTCATTACCATTTTCTGTTGCGTTGGTTGCATCTTCCCAAGCAGAAATTAAGGCTAAAACTTGCCCATATGTATTGCTATTAATTGTATTCACTCCAGCACTATCGATAGTAGGCTTAACTTCTGCACGATCCAGTTCGATATCGCTAAGACCAAAGGCATTGGCCACGGCAATATTTGCACTTGATACCTCCTCCGTATTGGCCGAAATAGAGACATTGTTATCGGCAACAACAACGCCTGCTTGAATAGCAGCAATAGCTGATAAAGGTGTAATGGTGAAACTAACGGTTTGACCTTGATCTGCAGCCGTCACAGTGGTCACCAAGAATAAGTCTGTGGGAATATCCTTAGCCTGCACTGTTGCTTCATCCATATAGTCAGCGATATCGTCCTTATCTTGCAAACACGCAATAACAACACCCGTATAGGAGCTAATATCTTCAAAGATAAACCGCTGGGTTTCTACATCGAATGTGGCTTCTCCCAATTTAGTTCCGTCGGCTTTATAAAGACTAACAATTGAACCCTCACCGTTATCTATTAATGGGCCCAACATGGCTGCAATATCATAAGTTACACTGCCAACTTCTGGTGCATTAGAAGCATCACCAGACATACCACTTAAGGCTCCTATTCCTAATATACCGCTAGATAAAAGACCTATAGATGAAGAAGTCTCAACTGGCTCAACTGAAGTCAAATAATTGATCTGTTGATCGTCATAGGAATTAAATAAGCTTTGCAAGGCATCATTATCTTTTGCCATAGCTAACAAAGTATTTGCATTGCCATAGACATAAATCAGGCTAGAACCATCACCTAAATCTGTTGCTAATTCTGCACTAGTTAAGGTAAATATCTTACCCTCAGCAGCAGGCAAGTTTATAGAACAAGCCTCGGGTTCCAAACAGACTAGATAGAAGTCTTCAAAAACGATTTCGATATTATTTGGATAGAGCAAAACGATATCATCGCCAACGCGCTTCACAATAACATTATTAAGGAGATCTAATGCATCTCCTGAGCCACTAACGACACTGTATTCTTCACCCACTTGGGTTTTAATAATCACTGGCTTACCTGGTATCAATTCTAGCTTATCCATAATGTTGATTCCCATCCTTAATGCTTAATATCAGCGCTCATTTAAAGCGCCACTAAACGCCCGTAACACTGGCTTAGCTAAATACTGCAAAACTGTACGGCGATTGGTTTTAATATCGATAGAGGCTGTCATACCCTGTTTAATAACCACATTAGCTAATTTAGGGTTATTGGCTTGCGCGTCTTTATCTAGTTTTACTTGCACTCTGTAATAACTTGCTGCGCCCTCACCTTCACTTTTTTCTGTTAATGTATCAGCACTAATATAGGTCAGTACGCCTTCCAGGCCACCGTAGATGGAATAATCAAAAGCATCTAATTTGACACTGACTGGCAGGCCCTCTGTTAATTGGCCAATATCAACAGGATTCACCTTAGCCTCAATAATTAGGTCGCCATCGGTAGGCGATAACTGCATCAACTCGTCGCCTGGTCGCAACACCCCACCCACTGTGTTTAAACGCATATATTTCACTACCCCAGCTACGGGTGCGATAATATCTGTATGTATAAGCCTGTTTTTGCGTTCCTGTAATTGAAAACGGTTACTTGCCAGCTCAGTACTTAATTGGGCAATTTCTTGTCGCACTTCCTGTAAATAATGATTATTAAGGCCGGATACTTTGCCCTGTAATTCAATTACTCGCTGTTGTACTTGCATCAGCTCCATACGGCTGGCGTCACCATCTGCATATAGCCGTTCATAGATCACCTGCTCTTCTTTGGCTAATGTCAGTTTGGCGTTAAGAATACTTATTTCATCACGCAGCTTTTGAACCTTTTGTTGATATAAACTTTGCTGCATTAACACATATTCAGGATAGTCTGCGAATTCTTGACCAAATATAGGGACTTCACCCGCTGCCTCTGCCTTAGCACGAACCAATGCAGCATTAAGTGAAGCCACTTGCGCTCGGCTTTCTTCATAGGATGCATTAACCCGGGTTTTTTCCAGCACTGCTAACCGCTCTCCCATATTGACCTTATCGCCTTCCTGCACCAGTAATGCAGACAGCACACCCCCATCGACGGCTTGAATTATTTGTGTTCTGGCACTAGGAATAACATTGCCACCCGCCCGCACAGTTTCATCAAGTTCAAATAAGGCTGCCCATAGCAGAAAAGCCAGCAGCCCCAAAAACAGCAAGCTGGTGGTGGAGATAAAACTTGTCCGCTTTTTGCCAGTATTAAGCAAAGTTGCAGGCTCAAATGCTGCAAGCCCTTGTTTTGCTTCAGCTGGATCCACTTCTGTAGTTTGTTTAGAAGTAATATCCACAATTTCAGCCATTTTCAACTCCCGACAAGAATATTTTTGTCAAACGTAATTCCCTATTAGCCCACAGCTTAAACTGGGGCACTTTGTGGCTTTAAGTTATGCGTGTTTTGGTTCTGTTGGCTTTGTTTATTGTTTTGGGATGGTGGTGTTTGGAGTTTTTGTAATACCTGTAACTTAGGGCCATCCATAACAATCTGATGCCCAGCTACCACAAGCAACCTATCGACTAACTTCAGCATTTCCAGCTTGTGCGTTACCAATACCAGTACACTTTCTGGCTTTAATGCTTGTTCTAGTGCAGAAATAATCTGTAACTCGAGATTACGATCCATTGATGCCGTTGGCTCATCTAAGAGCCAAATAGTAGGCTCACGCAAAAAAGCACGGGTAATATGGACTAATTGACACTGGCCACCAGACAGGCCTGTGCCACCCTCATAAATCTCTTGTTGTAAGCCTTGCGAATTAGGCGTGATCACGGCATCTAATAGTCCAGTATGTCGCGCAGCTTGTAATAGTTTATCGTCCCCGGGGTCCAATAAACCTAAGGTCAGGTTGTCGCGTAAGCTGCCGGCAAATAGGCGCCCATCCTGCTGTACGTAACCAATATTTTCTGCCAGCATGGGTTTAGATAGCTGCGCTAAATCAATATTATCCAGTAAAATGCGCCCCGTTTGAGGTTTATACATACCTGACAATAAGCGTAATAGTGTGGTCTTTCCGGCTCCTACTGGCCCCAAAATACCAATTTTTTCACCTGGTGAGATTTTTAGCCCATCAATGGCTAAAGCACTGGTTTGGTCATATTGATAGGCAACCTTATCAAAGTGATAATGGCCATTAATCTTTTCCAGTAATACCGGCTGCTCCTGACCAAAATGATCATCCTGCAAATCCCATACTTGCTCCAGACCACACAAAGCAGCTTTAGCATGGGCCCATTGCACTAGTTGCGAAGGTAGTGCAGCAATGGGCGTTAAAATACGACCTGATAAAATACTGCAAGCAATAAGTCCGCCCATGGTTAGCTCACCACGGCTAACCAAAAGCGCCCCTGAGGCGACAATAAGAATATGAGAAAGTTGTTGGAAAGAGGCTACTAAATACTGGGAGTGTTCATTAATATTGCGCATTTGCAGCTCGAAGCTACGTGACTCATCAGTGGTATTCATCCAACGAGATAACATGCGCCAGCCCCCCTGACCCGATTTGATAGTCTCAGCGCCTTCCACGGTTTCAACCAGCAGGCCTACTTTAAAGTTGGCAGCCACATTACCTTTATCGGCCAAAGCATCAACTAAACTGCGGTAATACCAACCAATAATTACACTTAAGAAAAAAAACACTAAGGGTATAAAGGCTATCCAACCAGCAATCGTCCAAACCACAAAACAAAATACTATGGCAAAAGGCGTATCCACCATTAAATGGGTGGTGGCGCCAGCTAAAAATGATCGTACCGTTTCATAGCCCCGCATTTGTGAGGCCAATCCGCCCACACTTTTAGGTAACTGGTCTAAACGCACAGACAAAAAACGCATAAATACACTGCGTGCCAAACGTTGATCGATCTGATCAATCAAACGTTCGAACAGCTTAGAGCGAGTTTTATTGGCAATAAATTCATAGCCAATCGCTATCACTACTCCCAATGTCAGTACCATTAAGGTTTGTGAAGCCCCTGTAGGTATAACTCGGTCATAAACCTGCATGGTGTAAAAAGTGACGCCGAGAGCGACTATATTAATCAGCACACTACCCAATAGGGCTTCTAAAAGTAGGCGTTTCTGAGAAAAAAATTCGCGGCGAATCAATTGCAATACAGGACTTTTGCTAGACCTATAAACTTTCCTCATATCCACCACAGCCATGGTGAAATCAGAAATTGACTGGGGCGCTGTTTCTCGCCACTTTGCCAGCTCAGGGTCCCACTCCTCAATAACCCAATCGCCATGACCATTTTGGCCACGTAATAGGCACCATTCACCCGTAGAGGAAACTAATAAGGCCGGAGCATGAACTGGGTTGGGGCTATTAAACCATTTCACTCTGGGAAGTTGTAAGTGACTAGCTATAAGCTGTAATTGCCTTGCTGAGCGCGTTTCAGTCTGCGCTGCAATAATAGCTTCTTGCAACACCAAAGGATTAATTGCAGCCTTCTGTAACTGACCGAGGCGCATTAAACATGCTTGCAACATATCATTAGCCATATGTGGTATTCCTATGCATAGCGATACTTAAGCGCCAAGTAACCAAAATTTGAGTGACTTGTGTATCAACTAGTTCCAGTTCCGCCTGCACCAAATCACGAACGGCATTGAGCACATCTAACCAAGTTTTTCGGCCTACCTGAAACTGACGTTCTTGAGATGACAACACTTGCTGTGCCGTTTCTTGATTAACCTGCAGAGCGGGCAAGCGTTGCTCTATAGCCTCAAGCAAAGCAAAGTCCATCATGGCCTGTTGGGTAATTTCCAGTTCCCGTGCTTCAACATTTGCCAAAGCCGCATGATATTGCAAACGTGTTTGTTTTGCTGTGGTGAAGCTGGATAAGCCTGGGCCAAACTGACTGCGCGTGCCAATAAATAGGCGGTTATGCGCGCCATAATCCAAATTTGTGTAACTACCAAATTGGCGTTCAAAACGGAGATAAAATTCCGGCTGCAGTTGCGCATTTTGTTTAGCCACATCGGCATTAGCCATATCTACTTTAGCTAAAGCAGCTTGTATATCGGGACTAATAAGCAATATCTGGGCGAGTGTATCGGTTTGACTAGTTGCGATAACTCTTGGCTTAGCTACTTTATTGGCCAATTGATCGGCATTAACGGAAGCACCAACAAGCTGCTCTAATTGTGCCAATGCACGGCTTTCTTCTACTGTGGCTGCTAATAGTTGTGATTCCGCTAATGCCAGTCGACCTTTAGCTAGAACCAAATCATTTGCTGCCGAAGCCCCTTGGGTAACACGACGGTTTATAAAATCAAACAATCTTTGATGGGTAGCTAAACTTCCCTCACGCGCTTTAATTTGTAAAAACGCGGCATACCAATCGACATATGCCTGTAGCACATCCATGGCAATTTTTTGCTGCTGTATTGCAACCTCATATTGTGTAAACCTAGCTTTAGCATTGGCTTGGTCCAAGCTAGCTGTAAGTCGACCACCAGTCCACAATGGCTGCTCTATACTAAGGCTTATACTATGATCATCACCTTGATAAATAGGATCCTTTGCGGATGTCTTCAGGCCCTCTGCTGATATGGATGGTGTTGGATAAAACTGCCAATGGGCTATTTCGATGCCAAGATCTGCGGCTGAAGCTGATGCCATTTGAGCACGCACTGTTGGATGAGTCACTACGGCATCATTAATTAAAGCCTCTAGTGTTGCTGCTTTGGCATGGGTAATTGAGAAGACAAATAGCCAAATACAAACCAAGTAAGGATTTTCCAATACAAAAGTCGTTAACAGATTAATTTTGTTTAATCGAAACACCAACACAGTATTCCCCTCGTTAAGAGAATAAGCTTGGCCTAATAGAAATGGGCGCTTCTAATTTAAATAAAGTAGTAATCTTGCCTATCCCTGGTTAGCCAATGACAAAGATCTATTCGCTAGACTAATGCCTAACATAAACTCTTAAATCTTTTAAAAGTAATGACTTGTTACTATATTTATTTATATTATAAAAAGCAAACCCAATATTTATAATTATTTATATTATTGTTTTAATTCGCTATTTAATATAAAGATAAAATAAAAAACTATATTTTAATAATTAAAAATAAAATAATTGGGTTAATTTATTGATAAATAAACTAGTTTAATGAGGCATAACTACTTCAAGAAAGGTTATGTTTGAATAACCAATAGCAACTTGATATACCCCAAGCAAGATATCAAGAAGACTAGAAAAAGAAAGATAGCCAAATAAATTGGCCAGATAACAGGCATAAAAAAACCGCAATTAAGCGGCTGAATGATCTCAACTGATCGCATAGAAATGGCGGAACGGACGGGATTCGAACCCGCGACCCCCGGCGTGACAGGCCGGTATTCTAACCAGCTGAACTACCGCTCCGCAGAACTGAAGACTAAGTCGTGTTTGACGTCGCATTCAAGTGCTGCGCATTTTAATGATTTTCACAGTCATGTCAAACGAATAAATAAAAAAAACCTGTTTTTTTTCAACTTTTTAGAAATTGGCTAAATAGCAATCAACTTCTCTCTTATGCCTCTCAATCGAGCTCAAGCTAATGCTGAAATAAGAGCTTATCATCTAGCTACCGGGAACCTTTGGTTTTTGCTAAACTCAAACATAAAAATGGTTACCGACTCGACAGGAGATATTATGCTTCGCCTACTCATCACCCTTACATTAAGCTTAGGATTAATAAGTGCTTGTGCCCTAAGTCCACAAGTCGTGGATATTTATCCGCAAGTGAAGGTTTCCGGTCCTGCTTATGGGCAAGGCCGCCAAGTGGATGTGCAAGTAGTGGATAAACGTGACAGTCAAATTTTAGGCAGTCGTGGTGGCGTGTACGATAGTAGCAGTACTATTACCATCAATAACAATCTGCAAAGTGCTGTGTTGGCAACAACTCAAGATGGCCTCAAGCAACTTGGTTTTAATGGCAATAGTGGCGCCCAACCCGCTACCATGGTGATTACAATTAACCAGTTAACCTATGACACCAAACAAAAGAACCTGCTTTATTATGTTGATTTAGAGGCCTCAATGAATGTCACGACAACTATTGCTGGGAATGTGCATACAGGTAATTATAAAACCCAAGGTAATCACCAATTTGGTCAGGCTCCAGATGCTGCGAAGAATGCCAGCATTTTGAACAAATTAATTAGTGATACAATTGATAGAGCCTTGTCTGATAATAATTTGGCTAAATTTATACTTAATAACTAAAGCCGACTTAGTTAGACTTATTCCTTAAAATCCAAAGCCACTGAGTTAATACAATAACGTAAACCAGTGGCTGTTGGGCCATCATTGAACACATGCCCCAAATGGGCATCACAGCGACTGCAAGTCACTTCTGTACGCACCATACCATGACTATAATCGGCATGTTCTGCTACCTTGCCAGAGGTATGCTCCGCATCGAAACTCGGCCACCCACAACCAGCATTAAACTTATTTTCACTAGCAAACAGTTCCGCACCACAGCAATGACAAACATAAATGCCCTCAGCAAAGTGCTGGTCATAAACCCCACTATACGGTGCCTCTGTGCCCTTTTCTCGGCATACACGGTAAGCTTCAGGTGACAAGCGTTCTTGCCACTGCTCTTTGGTCAGTGAGACTGCTTTATCGTTTTTGTCAGAATCGGCCATATTCTTACTCCAGAAATATGCTTGGCTTATCTAAACTATAATAATTGCCTCTTAGAGTAACAAATTACGTACAATAAGCGAAAAAAGTATCGTCAATTTCATTTACGAATTGATTAATTTTTTATGCAACGTATGATTAGCATTGATTATAACGACCTATGGAATTTATCCGATGCCTGAGGTAAGGAAATCCAATAAACTGAACAGTGTTTGCTACGACATTCGTGGCCCTGTGTTGGAAGAAGCGAAACGTCTGGAAGATGAAGGTAGCCGTATTATTAAATTAAATATTGGCAACCCAGCTCCTTTTGGCTTTGATACGCCAGAAGAAATTATGCAGGATGTAATTCATAACCTGCCTAACGCACAAGGTTATTGTGATTCGAAAGGCTTATTTGCTGCCCGTAAGGCTGTCATGCATGAGTGCCAGCGCAAACAGATTGCTAATGTAGGTATTGAAGATATCTATATTGGCAATGGGGTTAGTGAGCTTATTGTTATGGCCATGCAAGCCTTGTTAAATGAGGGTGATGAAGTTCTCATACCAGCACCAGACTACCCCCTGTGGACGGCAGCAGTGGCCCTAGCAGGTGGCAATCCGATACATTATCGCTGTGATGAGGATCAGGGCTGGCAACCCGATATCGAGCATATTAAGGCCAGCATAACGCCACGCACAAAAGGCTTGGTCATTATTAACCCGAATAACCCTACTGGGGCCGTTTATAGTGAACAAACTTTAACCGCACTGATTGAGTTAGCACGCCAGCACGACCTAATCATCTATGCTGACGAGATTTACGAAAAAATTGTCTACGGTGAAGCCCAAGCAATTCCCTTAGCTAGTTTGGCCGACGATGTGTTTTTTGTTAGTTTTAATGGCTTATCAAAAGCCTACAGGGCCGCAGGTTTTCGATCTGGCTGGATGGTCTTATCTGGCGCCAAACACCGTGCCAAGGACTACATTCAAGGCTTAGATATGCTGGCGAGTATGCGCCTATGCGCTAATGTACCCTCCATGCATGCCATACAAACAGCATTGGGTGGCTATCAAAGTATCAATGAGTTAATTCACGGTGATGGTCGCTTAGTACAGCAAAGAAATCTTGCTTGGCAGATGCTCACTGATTTACCTGGTGTGAGTTGCCATAAGCCAGATGGTGCTTTATATCTCTTCCCTCGCTTAGATCCAGAGATGTATCCTATAGCCCATGATGAGAACTTCGCTTATGGACTTTTATCCCAGCAAAAAGTTCTAGTCGTCCATGGCAGTGGCTTTAATTTAAGCGACAATCAGCACTTCCGTATTGTGTTCTTACCCCATGAAGAACAGCTGGTTGAAGCCATTGGCCGCATAGGCAACTATTTAGCAGTATTGCGCAAGGATCCAACTGCCCTCGCCTAATTGTACTAATAAGTCATTCTAGACAACAAAGTTATAGAATAGCTGACAGGTAATCCAGCAGAAATTAATGCTCAGGATTACCTATTGGATACAAGACTTGATCGTCATAACCACAAGTCACCGGTACTAGCCCCTTTAGCTTATCATCTAGTTGCGGGTCACCCGTATCAACCAAAATAGGTTGGTTATGTAATTGTTTTATCTTGGTTTTTGTAGCCACTATATGTATATTTTCCAGCCCTACTAACCGAATTAGCTCAGGGCTTAATTGCTGATTACCACGACCAAAAAGATGTCCCTGACCACCAATCAGAGTAATCACCATTTTACACTGATGACCTGTACACAAAGCCAATAATTCTTTCGCGGTCACATCAGCAGCAAGTAACTGGCCATTGGCAACCACATCCACGCCTAGCAAGGTATTGTCTAATCCTAAAGTATCCATAACTGCTGCTACCGTAGAGCCAGAGCCAATAATATAACGGATATCCTCCTGCATATTATCAACAATAAATTCAGCTATATCCTTGACCACCAGTGATTCGACTTCTTTACCACTACTTTTGGTTGCTTGTATATATTGATGTTCTTTTGGCACCAGCATTTCGCCATAATAACGTGACTTCACCTGCCCATTGCGGAAAGCCTCTTCGTCAATATCCCGCACCTCTTGACTTCGCAGACTGACCAGCTCACCGGTAACCAATTGTTTTACTACCTGCCCGGCAGCCTTGGGAGTAATACCATACACCCCAGAATGTATTTTCACCCCGGCAGGAACACCGACTACGGGTACCTGATCCCTAATAGCATTAAGTATATCCCTAGCAGTGCCATCACCACCGGCAAATAAAATCACATCGACACCGACAGCAAGTATATCTTGAGCCGCATCTAGGGTATCTTGAGCAGTGGAAGGCTCAGTTGCAGCATGACCTAAGATTGTGGTCTTGAGACCCACTGCTGCGGCACAATCAGCACCCATATCACCAGCCCAGCAAAATACCTCAATATCCAGATCCTGCAAAGCTTGCAAAGCATTTATGCAGCGTAAATTAGCCTTGGGAACAGCACCTTTTGCTAAGGCTTCCTTAGTCATATTGTCGCTGCCTTTTAAAGCTACACTACCCCCCAAACCAGCCACGGGGTTAACGATCAAGCCTAACTTAAAACCCATTAGATCACCTTAAAACCAAAACCCTGCAACAATTGGCGCTGATCAGCATCAATCACCCCAGCTACCTCCAGAGTGGAAAACTCTCGGCGCACAGGATAATGCTTACGCAAATAATCAAATGTACTACCTAGAGTGGAATGATCGGCCTTAGATAAAGCTTGACGCGTACGGGCATCATCTTGCGATAGGTTATAAACACTATTGCAAGCAGCATTTAATATGGACTTCATATCCGCCCCAGCATCCACCTCAAGACGCTTGATAGAAGGTGCTGGTAAGTGGGCATTTAAATGTTGGGTAGCTGGCAAGCCAAAATGTCTACACAAAGCCTGATAGATCATGGCCGTGCCACGCATTTTACCTTCCAAAGAATGGCCTGCTATATGTGGGGTAACAGTTTGACAATATGGCATTATAGTGAGATCTACCATAGGTTCGGCCTGCCATACATCCAAATAGACATACAAATCACCTTGTTTTTGCAAACGCTCAAGCAAGGCTGTTTGATCGACTACCTCACCCCTACCTGCACTAATCAAAACTGTACCCGGACGTAACTGATTTATGGCCTGCTTGTTTATCAGGTTAAAAGTTGAGGATTCGCCCTGTTTAGTCAGTGGCGCATGTAAACATACCACATCAGCTTGTTGTAACAGATTGGCTAAATCGGTATAAGGCAAGTTATCGAGGCCCGCTGCCTGCTGAGGTGGATCTGTGCAGATAACATGCAAACCAGCAGCTTGAAGGCGTTTAATTAGACGCCCTCCGACATTACCGGCTCCAACTACCCCAATCGTGGTTTGGCGTGGATCGATACCATGAACTTGCCAAGCATGATTAAGGGCATTGATGGCATAATCAACTACCCCATCAGCATTACAGCCAGGAGCATTGGACCAGTGAATATTTTGCTTATCCAAATAGGCCGTATCTAGGTGATCAATACCTATGGTACAGGTACCGACAAATTTTACTGAGCTATGTTGCAATAAAGCTTTATTCACCTTGGCTGTTGAACGTAATACCAATGCATCTGCCTGAGTAACCTGCTCAGCTTGCAGATTACGCCCATTTACTTTTGTAATATCCGCTATGGGAGCAAAAAATTCATCTAACAAAAGAATATTTTCGTCAGCAACGATTTGTAACTTGCTCATAGTGATTGATACCTATTTTGTACTAGCAATGCTTATTAGTATTTTCTAGAGGGCACTTTACCAGCCCTAGCTTGGGCATACCATTGACTTAGGTTCGGTACTTCCCCATATTCATCCATGGCTGGATACTGTAGGCCATAACGCTGGCAGTAGTCGGCAATCGCCGGGTGACACCAGCGGAACAAGGTATCATTGTACTCACTGCCAAACAACTGCGGTTGTGCATACATACCTGCCTGCTGGCGTTGTTGTTGCGCTTCCAACAAGATCACCGCTGCGGCCACGGAAACATTAAACGAATGCACCATACCTAACATAGGAATCACCACATGATGATCAGCCGCAGCCACTGCCTGTGGACTCACTCCTTCCATCTCGGCGCCCATTACCAAGGCTGTGGGCTGGGTGTAATCTACCTGCCTAAAATCCACAGCCTGCTCGCTAAAATGCGCAGCTATGATCTGCATACCTTGCTGTTTAACGGTCGTTAACGCTGACGCAATAGACTGATGCTGACGGACTTCCACCCATTGCTGGCTGCCACGAGCTGTGCCACTGTAGTCACGGTATCCCTCTTTGGGAATAACCGTATGGGCACGGTGCATGCCAACAGCATCACAGGTTCGCAGTAAGGCGGCAATATTCTGACCTTTGTTAACTTGATCAGTGATTATGGTCAAGTCCAACTGTCTTTGCGCCAAGGTACTTTGGAACTTTGCTAAGCGGGATGGGGTCATGATGACAAATAGTCAATTAATCGAAAGGCAATGATAACAACTTCAGGGCTGTTTTTGGTACACTATGATTCGAATTGACTAGATTATTTTAACCCTATGCATAACCTTTATCCCAAAGTTTTGGCCTTTCAGGGTCATCAAGGTGCCTATTCCCACTTATCCTGTACTAAAGTGTTTCCTAATGTGCCTACCAAAGCTTGTCTTACATTTGCTGATGCTATGGCCACAGTAGAGCGTGGCGAGGCAGATATTGCTATGATCCCAGTCGAAAATTCGACTGCTGGTCGGGTTGAAGAGATCTATCGTCAGCTACCCCAAACCTCTCTCTATATCGTTGGCGAACACTTTGAACCCGTCAATCATTGTTTGCTGGGCTTACCAAATAGTCAGTTACAGCAAATTAAAAGTGTTGGCTCCCATCCCCAAGCACTGGCCCAATGTGCTCAACAGCTACAAAAATTAGGTATCGAATGCCAAGCGACTTTAGATACAGCCGGTGCGGCACTGGAAGTAAAACAACGCCAAGATACTAGTCATGGCGCTATTGCTTCGAGTTTGGCAGCAGAACTCTATGATTTACAAATTTTGCAGGACAATATCCAAGATGTGGATGGCAATACGACGCGGTTTTTAATTCTTTCTAGAGAGCACCAAATCCCTGCCCGTGAAGCAAACAAAAAATATATTACTTCGTTTCTTTTTACCGTTCGCAATATACCTTCCGCCCTCTATAAAGCTATGGGGGGCTTTGCCACCAATAGTGTCAACTTGGTTAAGCTAGAAAGCTATACTCCTGGCGGGCGTATGATTGCCACCCAATTTCATGTTGATTGTGAAGCCCATCCCGATGATCCAAATATGATTTTAGCTATGGACGAATTAAGCTATTTTGCTAAAGATATTAGGCTATTAGGCACTTATGCCGCTAACCCCTATCGAGATCATGGATAACTAGTGACGATGAATAAAGTTGTCCTTTTACGCCTTATATTAATTGCCTGTATTGGTAGTTTTATGGGCTTTATTGTGGCTCAGCAGTGGCATCAATCAAGCATATCGACACCTCCAGAACAGGCTCTTTGTGACGCTAGTCAGCAATGGTGTGGCTCAGTAAATGGTAATCAAGCCATTAACATGCGCGTCACTTCATCCCTTGGCAACAATATTATTACCCCAGCAAATATTAAACTCGCTGTTACCGGGGCAATATCGGCGGCAGATATGCAGGCACGCATTACTGGGGTAAATATGTATATGGGGCAGTTTGACCTTGATTTTGAACGTCAGAGTGATCAGAGTTGGCAAGCTAATACGCCTTTGCCAAGCTGCAATACAGATGCCGGTATGATTTGGCAGGTGAGCTTATTACCCCCCTATAGTGGTGATTTTTATTTCACCTCCAGTGCGCAGGGTATCGAGGATTAATACCATGAGTAGGCAAGCAAAGCTGATTTATATTATCTTCCTAGGGCTGTTTTTCGCAGCCGGACTATGGATTGCCCAGCAAAGTATGCAGCAAGAGGACACCGCAACAGCGACCTCAGGATTAGGTGGTGAGTTTGTGCTAAGCAGTATTGATGGCGAGGTACGTTTAAGTGACTACCAAGGCAAATTAGTGGCTCTATACTTTGGTTTTCTGTCCTGTCCTGATGCCTGTCCAACTGCCCTTTCCTCTATGGCAGCCGCCATAAGAAGCCTTGATCCAAAGCAACAAGATCAAATCCAACCATTATTTATCAGTGTTGATCCGGAGCGCGATAGTTTTGAAAATATGGCCGCTTATACGGCCTATTTTTATCCTACTATGAAGGGCTTAACTGGGGATCTAGACTATCTTGAAAAGCTCACAAAACAATATGGCGCTTACTTTCGCCATATTCCTTTAGCAGATTCTGCCTTAGCCTACACAGTAGATCATACATCACGCATTTACTTGATCGATCAACAAGGCAAACTGCTGACGACCATACCCCATAATACATCAGCAACAGATATAGCTTTGCAAATGCAACAGAACTTATAGACTTAGGGTATGTAGAACAAAACAAGGCATTATTTGTCTGGAAGCTCATCAGGCCAGTAAAAGTCTTGGTGTTTGATCTGACCACCAAATTCTTTTTGTAAAGCTTGCGCCCATAGTTCTGCGCGTTCCGGTAGGCCTTGTTGAACATAAGTACGGGCTTGTTTTGCTACCGCCATTCTAAATGGCCGATCATTTGTGTTGGTACCAGACAAATTATCTGCACTAGCATGGAATTGACGCTGACAAGCACGAGCAAAAATCCATTCTAGTGCTTGTGGTTTAACTTCAACCTGCTCAAAGTCAGCTTGTTGTTGCGCTGTTCTTCCATCTGGACGATACCAATAGCCAAAATCCTCTAATAAACGTCGCTCAGGTCCTGCGACACACCAATGGGCTACTTCATGTAACACACTGGCAAAGTGCCCATGGGCAAACACCAATTGGTGATATGCAACTTGGTCATTGGCTGGCAAATAGACTGGTTCATCTGTACCAGCTATTAATTGCGTATTATAAGTTTGGGCAAATAAGCTGTTAAATAAGCTAATCAACCGTAAAACATTTTCTTCCATTAGTTTTTAATGCATCAATATGATTGAGGGGCTATACTGCTTTATTCTCTTCTGTCACACCCCTATTTATGTCTATTATAACAACAACCTTCAAGGATGCCTCCCAGTGGCGAAGCTTTATTAAACTCGCTTCACCCATACTATTGGCTGAGATACTCCACTTAAGCTCAACAGTGGTAGACACCATTATGGCTGGGCAATATTCTGCCGTTGACCTAGCTGGTGTTTCCATTGGTGGCAGTACCCTTTTCCCCCTGATGATTTTTGTCGTCGGCGTCATCATGGCCACCACGCCGAGTGTTGCACAAGCTTTTGGCGCTAAACAGCTGCTCCATATTGGCCCTATTGTGCAACAATCAATATGGCTAGCCATTAGCCTTGGCTTACTAGGTATTTTATTGCTACGTTTTGTGGAACCTATATTTGACTTACTGTTGATAACTGGCGAAGTTCGCGATATAGCCTTAGATTATCTATTTGTTGTCGCTTTTGCCCTACCCGCCATTACCTTAATGCAATCCTTGCGCAGCTTTAGTGAAGGCTTGGGTATTACTAAGCCTATGGTTTATTTTGGTCTTTTGGGGGTGATGATCAATATACCCATCAACTATATTCTTATCTATGGCAAGTTTGGCCTTCCCGCTATGGGAGGCGTTGGTTGTGGCTGGGCTACCACCATTAGTGCTTGGGTTGCTACTTTAGGCATGGCTGGCTATATTTTTTGGCGACCTGCTTATCGTCATTATGGGTTCTTCGAACGCTTATATTGGCCCCAATTTAAGGCCATAAAACAACTATTAAAGGTAGGCGTTCCCATTGGCATTTCTATTTTTATTGAAGCCACCATGTTTGCTATTGTGGCTTTGTTTTTAGCCCCCTTAGGCGCTACTGTGGTGGCTGGCCATCAATTAGTGCTTAATTTTACCTCTTTATGTTTTATGCTACCCATGAGCATTGGCATCACTTTAACTATTCGTGTTGGCCATGCTGTAGGATCAGGTAATGCCCAAGCAGCAAAACAGCTAGTCGTTATTGGTTCCACATTGGCTCTCGTTATGGCCACTGCTACCTGCAGCCTAATGCTATCCTTCCCCGATTTGATCGCCCGTATTTATACCCAAGATCAGGCTGTTATTGATGTGGCTATAAGCCTATTTTTCTTAGCTGCTATGTTTCAGCTATCCGATGCGATCCAAGTTGCAGGTGCTGGTATTTTACGTGGCTACAAAGACACTAAATGGCCGATGCTTATGATCATAATATCCTACTGGCTAATCGGCCTACCCTTAGGCTATATATTGGGCTTAACTGACATTTTATTACCAGCCCTAGGTGCCCAGGGCTTCTGGATAGGCATTATATTTGGCTTAAGCTGTGCGGCTATCCTATTGTGTTTTAGAGTGATTTATATAATTCATAAGCCCTTAACTCAGCAGCAAGTAATTAATGCTTAAACTTATCGACAAAAAGTCTATAAAAGCGCCAAAATAGAGCTGAGTTTTTTATAAAAAACACGTATCATTAGCACTATTATTGACGCAATTGCGAGCACATTAGGAGATAACCATGAGCGAGAACACAGTGGCAGTAACGGATGCCTCTTTTGATCTAGATGTAATCAATTCAGATATCCCTGTATTATTGGATTTTTGGGCGCCGTGGTGTGGCCCTTGTAAGATGATTGCCCCTGTTCTAGAAGAAGTTGGCGCTGAATTTGCTGGCAGCGTCAAGGTATGTAAGATCAATGTTGACGAAAACACTGAAATCGCTGGGCGTTTTGGCGTTCGTGGCATTCCAACCTTGATGTTATTCGATAAAGGTGAAGTGGCTGGTACTAAGGTTGGTGCTTTATCAAAATCAGATCTATTGGCTTTTATCTCTGATAACACCTAATAGAAAGGCAAGTTTTGATCCAAAAATCCTCGCTCAATGCGGGAATTTTTTTGTTCAATTACTAAATAGCATCAATACTGATTTCACCTGTATTGGCAAATAATCGCGGTTCTACAGCTAAACGGATGCCAAAATGATGCTCAACATCAGCTTGTATTTGCTGGGCTAAGTTTAATAGTTCTAGGCCAGTCGACTTATTAGGTGAGTTAGCCAATTGCACGAGTACCAGAGCCTGGTGCTTGTGCACACCCACACCAGCCTTGTTGTAACCACGCCATCCTAACTGATCAATTAACCAACCAGCGGCTATTTTGACCTGTTGATTGGTTTGTTTATAGGCTACTAGTTGCGGCCATTGCGAGCGTATTTGTTCCGCTTTATCTACACTCACAACAGGATTTTTAAAAAAGCTACCTACATTTGGAATATCGGCAGGATCAGGTAATTTTTGTCTGCGAATTACAATAACAGCATCACGTACCTGCTGGGGTGTGATTTGCGCCCTAGGAATAGACACAGTGGCCTCTAAGTGAGCAGCAATATCACCATAGTCAATTTGGATTTGCGGCTTTCTGCTTAATGCTAAAGTGACATTAACCACTAGCCAGTTCGGTTGGCGCTTAAATATACTGTCACGATAGGCTAATTCACACTGCTCGGCCGACAAACTAAACTGTTTACCCGAAGCAAAATCAAATACCATCACTTCATGTAAAACATGGGCCAACTCAACACCATAGGCACCAATATTCTGAATTGGCGCAGCTCCCACCAAGCCAGGAATTAAAGATAAGTTCTGTAAGCCATAAGCTCCTTGGTCAAGACTCCAAGCCACCAACTCATCCCAATGCTCACCTGCCCCAACAGACAAATAGACCAAGTCATCATCATTAACGGCTGGTGGATGATGTAATTGCTCTGGAGTTAGCCAAGTCTTGCCCAATAACTGCATATGCATCACAAGACCATTAAAGTCATCCGTAAGCACCACATTAGACCCCCCACCAAGAAGCATCCAATTGAGCTGCTGAGCTTGACAAAATTGCTGAGCGGCATAAAGGTCTGAGATTTGTTGCAACTGACAATAAAACGCCGCTTGTGCTGGCAATGACAAGGTATTGAAAGCTTGTAAATCAACCTTAGTCTGAGGTGCCCAATCAGTATCTGCGGGATTATTCAAGGTAAGTTCCATAATCTAAGCTAGTTTAGCAGTAACAGCTAACAATACTTATTATGTAAGTTGCGACAAGCATTATCTAGCAGATCCAAAACCTGATAGAAACCATCTTCATCACCATAATAAGGATCTGGTACTTCTGCTTGCCCACTATCAATGTAGTCGAGCATCAGCTTTACATCAGCACTGCTATCAACTGGACGTATGGATAAAAGATTAGCCTGGTTACTTTTATCCATAGCAATGATTATATCGTATTCGTAAAAGTCACTAACCTTTACCTGGCGCGCACGTAAGTCATCCATAGCCATTCCCCGCGCTTTTGCAGCCGCACACATACGCTTGTCGGGGGCTTTACCTATATGATAAGCCGCTGTACCAGCTGAATCCCAAGTAAACCGTTGCTCAGTGCCCTGTTGCTGGCATAATTGACGAAAGGTCGCCTCTGCAGCTGGCGAACGACAGATATTACCTAGACAAACAAATAATATTTTCATCATCTTGCTATCTATATAAGCCTACTAATCGTTTAAAGCGGCTAATTCGTCACTAGTCAGATCACGGGCTTCTGTTTCTAATAATACCGGAATCCCTTCCCGCACTGGATAAGCCAATTTACTCACTCGACAAATCAGTTCATTGTTGTCGGCATTATATTCAAGGCCTGCATGGCTAACGGGGCATGCCAAAACTTCTAATAATTGTTTATCCATGATGATCTTGTTTTCCAGTTAAATCTAATTTGTCTAAGACCGCTTGCAAAGCCGCCTCGGGTAATTCAATACTCTGTTCAGCATAATACCATTGCTGCTGTTGAGAATCTGCCAAAGCATGGCATTTTACGGCATCCTTAGCTGTCATAATCAGGGTCATACCATAAAAAGGTGCCAAATCCTGGGGGGTAAATTGGTGGTGATCGGCAAAGGCAAATGGTTCAACACGTAAACCTTTAGCTGCCAGATCGGCAAAAAAACGTTGGGGGTTACCCACGCCAGCCAAGGCTTTTACTGAACTATCATGGTCTGGCCATGATACCTCTGCATTATCATGAAGCTGTCTCAGTTGGGTTAATTGTGGGGTAATATAATTAACCGATTTGCTGCTGGCAGCAACACCTTTTGGTATAGTGCCTGCTTGACCACCAACAACCATAACAGCGTCAACACTATTAAGGCGATGAGGCGATTCACGCAATGGCCCCATAGGTAAACATTGGCCATTACCTAACCCCCTGTGGCCATCAATTAATAACCATTCAATATCACCTTTAATAGCCAAGTTTTGCAGACCATCATCACTAATAATCAGATCCAGATCATATTCATTAGCCAACAAATTTATTGCCCCTTGGCGATCACTGCCCACAACAACGGGTACTTGTGTTGTTTGCCACAGCAAATAAGGCTCATCACCCACACTGACTGGACTATCCTTTGCCATTACTAATTTAGGGCCAGGGCCTGCCTGCCCCCCATAGCCACGACTAATAATGCCACAACGAACACCACGCTCAGTCAATTGCCGCACTAGGGCTTGAACAACGGGTGTCTTGCCAGTACCACCTAAACTAATATTGCCCACCACAAGCAATGGTACAGGATTAGATTTTGGGGGCGAACTAAAGGCCACTAAAACTTGTCTTAAGGCTCGGTAAATAAGGCTAAGCGGCCATAACAACCATAACCACCATGCGCCTCGATACCAAGCCTTAATTAAACCTTCAGACATATTCGCCTTCTGTCCTAAAAACCCACTGATAAAAAGGAATTATAGCCTGCCGGCTAATAATATGCATGTCTCACAAGCAGTTCACCAGAAGGTGAAAAAGATAGTCGAATTTGGCCATGTAAAGCGGTGTTATACCAAGTTATATCCTGTTGCCAATAACGCGCCAGTACGTCTTGATGGGGATGGCCAAAACGATTTTGATAACCAGCAGAGATAATCACCATGCGTGGTGCTACGGTATATAAAAATATGGAAGACGACGAACTACGACTACCATGATGAGGGGCAATAAGAATATCACTCCGTAATTCATGGCCATATAAAGCCACTAATTTGCGCTCCGCTATTTTTTCAATATCACCCGTAAACAGAATGCGTTTCCCCTGTATTTCAACTTGTAATACACATGAAGCATTATTGCCGGCTAAATTGCCTGCTAAATTTGCCTGCTGGAGGCTTAGATGGCGTAAACGTATATCGCCAATGGTTTGCCATGATGTAGTCTGGCAGCGTTTAATATGGGCATTAGCCGGAATATATTGCTCGAGCTCTTTATGGCGCTCCTGAGGCAACCACCATTGCCCTACGGTTATATTCTCATAAGGACTAACAAGGGCAGGCAAGCCGCCACTATGATCGCGGTCCCAGTGGCCAATATAAACACGATCTAAAGAGTCTACATCCGCCTGATAAAGGGCTGGCAAAACGACTGCTTGGAGTAAATTAAAACTATTACTGGGGCGATCACCTAAATCATAGATAAAATTATGCTCAGCGGTTTGTAACCATACTGATAAGCCCTGCCCGACATCAAATACCGTGATTTGCTGGGTCGCTTTTATAGGCTGCAGAAAAATAACACCTAAGAGACCAAGTGCAGCATACCAATAACATCGACACAGTAAGAACAGTATCCCTAGCACTATCCATAATATCCACACTGCCATTGGCCAATGCCCAACATTAAGCATGGCATAGGGCCAACTAGCCAACCACTGTAAACACTGCCAAAGTCCATCCATAGCTATTGCCATATAGTGCATAACACTATGATGCGGCCCCAAACAAAATAATAACAGGCTAGCCATCAGCAACATAGGTACGATAAACAAACCAAACAAGGGAATCAGCAATAAATTGATTAGGGGGCCGACAAGACTTAAGCCGCCAGTGCTAAACCCTATCACCGGCGCTAAAATAGCGAGTAAAGCTAGCTGGCTTAATATCAACTGCCATACCCACATATACCAAGCCTTAGACGTATTTCCACGCCATACCAAAGCCAAGTTAGCCACTGCCAGATAAGAATACCAAAAGCCTGGGCTATATAGACTATTTGGCTGTAATAATAAGGTCACGCTCCAGGCCAACAACAAACGTTGCCAAATAGTCCATGCTAGCCCAAAGCGATTAACCAACAAAACCGCAGACAGCATTATCATGGCTCTTTGTGCTGGTAGCCCCCAACCACTAAACAGGGCATAGCTCAAAGCAACAGCCCAAGCTATCCAAATAGCTACAGCGTGATTTTGAGGCTGTTTGAATAAGCGTAACAAGCCACGACTGATGCCCATAAAGAGTCCAGCCACTAAACCAATATGCAAGCCAGATATGACCAATAAGTGTGTAGTCCCAGTGCGATGTAGAACTTGCCAATCTTTACTTTCCAGCCCACCGGTATAGCCGGCTGTCAGTGCTGCCCATAAATGCAGCCCCATACCCTTATGAGGGATGTCTTCTAAAGCTTGTAAAAAGCCCTGTTGCCCTCTATTTAGCCAATTGAAGCCTGGCTTATGACAAGCATTCCATGTCGTTAACTCATTTTTAATATAGCCACTGGCTAACTGCCCTTGCGACTGGGCCCAGCGGACATAATCAAAGCCATCTGGATTTAAATAATTGCGTGGCTTTTTCACTTTCACCATGGTCACCAGCGCACCTTTGGTGCGATTCTTTAAGGCCTTTATTAAATCAGCATCATAAATACTTAGCTTTAAATAACCTGACCCTAGGCTATGCTGTTGCCATACTTTAGTAACACTTTCACTAGTCAGCTGTGACATCACTCTGGGTTGATACAGATGCAATTGCAAAGGATATTGGTTTTTGTGCAGTATTTCATAACAACCAGAGACCAATAATGGTTGTTTATGAAAGTACCATGGCAGTTGTTTTTGGCCATGCTTTAAGGCCATAAGATAAGCGACCAAAGCCATAAAAAATATGCCTAGAAAAAGCATAAACATTTGTTTGTGATTTTTAAGGGAGGCTTTATAACCTAAAATTAGCAGTAGGCCAGCACAAAGCCCCCACCACTGCCACCATTGCAACTGACTCCATGCCAGTAGCCATAATAAAAAACATCCACAGATAAAAACCCGCATCTCGCCACTCCTTGGCAAACTTCAAATCTAACTGGATTACATAGTATTAAGTTTAGTTGCTTTACAAAATATTTATACACATGTGGCTTGGCTTGCAGCACTGGGCAAGGCATAATAGCCCCTCACTGGCTGTAAGTGGTTTCCATGCCTCGTAAATTTTTTAAAAAAATTAGCCCTCCTCCACACAAGCTGGCGCAAAAAAGTGCTTTGGGCTGGCTTAATGGTTTATTGCATAAACCGGATATTTGGAGCTATAAACGCATAAATATCGCTAAAGCATTTGCTATTGGCGTATTTTGTAGCATGTTGCCTATACCCTTTCAGATGGTACTTGCTGCTTATGTAGCTTATCTTTGCGCTGCCAACCTGCCTATCTCTGTAGCCTTAGTATGGATTAGTAATCCCCTAACCATGCCAGCACTGTATTTATTTCAATATAAGTTGGGTAGCTGGGTCATGGGTGAGGAAGTCCGAAACCCATTATTTGAGTTATCAATCAGTTGGTTTTATGGCCGCCTAGAAGAAATATGGCAACCATTTTTACTTGGCGCATTTATCTGTGCCATTGTTGGTTCTATATTGGGCTATGTAGTGGTAAATCGCTTATGGGTGTGGAAGGTTCGTAAAACCTGGCGCATTCGACGCATAGACGAAGAGAACTAGACTGATAAGCTGTGCAGTCCACCGTCTTGCAGTTGCCATCGCTGATCTTGCTGCTGGGCTATGGCGGCATCATGAGTAACAATCACAAAAGCCGTATCAAATTGTTCCTTCACCAATTGTAATTGACTTAAAACCTGTTGCGCATTGGCCTGATCAAGATTACCTGTAGGCTCGTCCATTAATACACATACTGGCTTATTCACCAGAGCGCGGGCAATAGCTACACGTTGACGCTCGCCGCCAGATAGTGCAGCTGGCCGATGATTCATACGCTCTTGCAAACCCAGTTCTGTTAATAAATGACTAGCAGTTTTATTCGCTTCACTAGGCTTTTGCCCAGCCATAATGGCAGGTAAAGCAACATTCTCTAAGGCACTAAATTCAGCTAACAGATGGTGGAATTGGAATACAAAACCTAAATGTTGGTTGCGCCAACGGGCACTTTGCGCTGCCGACATACCATGCCATGGTCGGCCAGCCACCTCTATTTGGCCAGTGTCCGGTTGATCTAAGCCAGCCAATAATTGCAGCAAAGTACTTTTACCAGAGCCTGAGGCACCAATTATAGCGGCACTAGTGCCGGCTGCCAGTTTAAAGTTTAGATCCTCTAATACCTGAATAGACCTATCAGCATCGGCAAAGGCTTTGCTGACTGCTTGAGCCTGCAAAATAGTGTTACTCATAGCGCAATGCCTCCGCGGGTTCCACCCGAGATGCTTTCCAAGCCGGATATAGGGTTGCTAACAAAGTCAGTATTAAGGACACACCGGCAATCAGCAGAATATTGTCGAGTTTAACCTGCGATGGGAAATAGCTAATAAAGTAAACATCCGCACTGAGAACTTTAAAGCCAAATAATTGCTCTAGCCAAGCAACCAGTTCGGTAATATTAAGCGCGACTAATAAACCTAATAAGACCCCTACCAAGATACCAAATACGCCGATCACCAAACCTTGTACAATAAAGATACCCATAATATCCCGTGGCGTGGCGCCTAGAGTGCGTAAAATAGCGATATCAGCCTGTTTATCCACTACTAGCATTACCAGTGTAGAAACAATATTAAATGCCGCTACAGCGACAATAAGGGTTAATAATAAGGCCAGCATGCGCCGTTCCATTTGAATAGCTTGGAACAAATTACCATGGGTACGGGTCCAGTCACTGGTCCAATAATCGCCATTTAAAGAATCCGCAACAGCCGTTACCACTGCTGGGGCAGTATATAGATCATCTAGTTGTAAACGTAAACCCTCAGCACCCCCACCCAAGCGCTTAAGACGGCTAGCATCCTGCATATGCATAATAGCTAAGCTAGCATCCAATTCGGCACCCACTTTAAAGATGCCAGTTAAGGTAAAACGTTTTAAACGCGGTACAATGCCGGCCACGGTTAAGCTAGCCTCAGGCATAATCAGGGTGACCTTATCACCTACTTTGAGGCCCATATTTCGGGCTAATATATCACCCATAACCAAATTAAAATCACCCGCCTGCAAGCTATCTAAAGAGCCCGTATGCATATGCTCTGGCAAAATAGAAACTTGTTTTTCTACGGCAGGTAAAATGCCATGGAACATCACTGGCTGCACCCGACCTTTATATGTAAACATACCCTGGCCATGCACAAAGGGCGCTACCCCTGTCACCCCTGGGTGGCTTGTTACTTGGGTGGCTAGACTTTGCCAATCCATTATCGGGTCAGTTGTTTGCACCATGGCGTGAGGTACCATACCCAAAATCCTTTGGCGCAATTCACGGTCAAAACCATTCATTACCGACAAGACGATAATCAACACCGCTACCCCCAATATCAGACCCAACATAGAAATCAGTGAGATAAAGGAAATAAAGTGATTACGCCGCTTGGCGCGGGTATATCGAAGTCCAATGGTTAGGGCTAATGACTGGTACATAAAGGAACCACAAGCCCGGTATTGCCGAGCTTAATTATTATTTATTAATATAGCGCGCCCGATTTAACCCAAGCTGCGCTGCCACCCTATAGGCCTCTGCCATAGTCGGGTAATTAAAGGTATTGTTGACAAAATATTCTATGGTATTGGCACTACCTTCTTGATTCATTATAGCTTGCCCAATATGAATAATCTCAGAAGCGCGGTCACCAAAGCAATGAATTCCCAAAATTTCGAAGGTTTCGCGGTGGAAAAGGATTTTTAACATACCCACAACTTCACCTGAAATTTGGGCCCTAGCAATATCTTTAAAGAAAGCTTGCCCCACTTCGTAAGGAACTTGCTCTGCTGTCAGTTGTTCTTCTGTGGCACCAATGGAGCTAATTTCAGGAATTGTATAAATACCTGTTGGCACATCATCTACATATCGGAAATCTTTACCACCACAGAGGTCAGAAGCGGCCGATCGACCTTGGTCAAAAGCCGCAGAAGCTAAACTAGGCCAACCAATAACATCCCCTGCTGCGGATATACCAGGCACACTGGTATTGTAACGGTTATTTACATCAATTTGACCACGTTTATTGGTTACCAAACTAATATTCTCTAGACCTAAATCAGCCGTATTACCAGTGCGGCCATTACACCATAATAAGGCATCAGCCCTTAACTTTTTGCCCGATTTTAAATGCAAAATAACGGATTGATCGTCACAGACAACTTCCTTATATGTCTCATTATGACGAATGCGCACACCATTATTACGTAGGTGGTAACTTAAGGCATCAGAAATTTCCACATCAAGAAATTCCAGTAAGTTGGCCCGTGTATTAATTAACTCTACCTTCACCCCAAGGCCAGCAAAGATAGAGGCATATTCACAACCAATAACCCCCGCCCCATAGATAATCATATTACGTGGTGTATGTTCTAAATCGAGAATCGTGTCACTGCTATATACCCGCGGATGGGAGAAATCAACATCAGCAGGCTCGTATGGGCTGGAGCCAGTGGCGATAACGGCTTGTTCAAAATGTAAGATTTCGTGCTCAGTTTGGTTTTTGGTTTGTACCAACACATTATTTGCATCAATAAATTTAGCTGCACCAAAAAACACATCAACTCTGTTACGGGCATAAAATTGTGTACGTAACATGGCCTGTTTGGCAATCACTTCGCTGGCGACAGCCATCACTTTGGGGAAAGAGAAATTTTTGGGCTCACCTATAACCCGGAACATTGGATTGGTATTAAAGTGAATAATTTGTTTCACTTCGTGACGTAAGGCTTTAGAAGGGATAGTGCCTTTATGGGCACAACCACCACCGACTTGCTCACGAGCTTCAACCACAGCGACTTTTTTGCCTATTTTAGCTGCGTTAATTGCAGCAGCCTCACCGGCAGGCCCTGAACCTAAAACAACCAAATCATAATTATAGTCAGCCACGATTTTCTCTTTGCGCATAATTATATTCTATCAATCCTCAATAAATAGCATTAGTCAAAATCGACATTATTTACTCGCGTCATAACCAAGTGACGTCGCTTTCTGTTCTGCCTTGATAGCTTTTTGTTGTTCTGTCTCACAGACCTCTGGATCACCTTTACAAATATCACAAGCAACATCCATACCCAGTGCAGACATACCCCCACAGGAACCAGAAATGGGTTTACGCCCCATCATCACCCCAATCGCCATGCCAACAACCAATATTAGTAAAATAATAAATGTTAAAATCATGGTTTCCATATCATTTCCTCACCAACTGTGGAGACAAACTTGTCTTTACTTATGCTGTCACTCAACCTTGTTTTAAGGCTGAATAAACTCTTCAAAGCCAGCCGTTTGGCGGGCGACAAATTGACCATCTTGCCATATTATAAAATAGGCCGGCACATTGTTCATGGTCGCCCATGCCACACCTTGATCCTCACCTAACACCATTAAAGCCGTGGCCAGAGCATCGGCACGCGCAGCACTTTCTGCCATCACCGTTACCGAGGCCAGTTTATGGCGCACTGGTTGTAGTGTTTGGGGATCCAATGTATGGGCGTAGCGAATGCCATTTTCTTCGTAATAATTACGATAATTACCAGATGTAGCCAAAGCACGATCAACCACTTCAACTACTTCGAAAACGCTTTGCGCTAGCTCACCTGGAGATTCAATAGCAATACGCCAGGGTTGCTGCTTAGGCTTTTCACCCTGAGTGCGTATCTCACCCCCAATTTCCACCATAAAGTGCTCTATACCCTGCCCTTGAAGCCATATAGCCACGCGATCCACAGCATACCCTTTAGCAATAGCTGACAGGTCAATGGCGTTGGCCTTAGCCTTTCTTACAGCCGGTGGATCTTGACGCACCTCAATTTGTTGATAACCAACTACCGGACGCAAAGCCTCTAACTGCTCTGCGGATGGAATGGTATCCGGTTTGGGATCAGGACCAAAACCCCATAAATCCACTACCGGACCAATGGTAATATCAAAGGCACCATCGGTACTTTCACTAATCGCCTGTGATTCAGCAATAAGGCTTGCCATTTCAGCTGGTACATTATGCCAGATACCAGCTGGGGCTCCGTTTAGGCCAGATAAATCCGAGGCGTCCATATAAGTGGACATAGTACCTTCAATTTGGCGAATCAAGGTATTAATTTGATTAGCGTAATCTGCTTCTGCAGCACTGTCAACGGGCAACCATTTGATACTATAACTGGTCCCCATAGCGAGACCTGTAACGGTTTTAAGCTGCTCCTGCTCTGTTGTAGAGCAAGCCGTCAACCATACCAGCATCAGGCTAAATAGGCCGAATCTTCCTAAACGCAAAGTGGCACCCTTAGGTGCCACATTGTTTTGCCTATCCGCCAAAGTCATCCAACATAATGTTTTCGTCTTCAACACCCAGGTCTTTAAGCATGGCGATAACCGCCGCATTCATCATCGGTGGCCCACACATATAGTATTCACAATCTTCAGGCGCTTCATGATCCTTTAGATATTGTTCGTACAATACATTGTGGATAAAGCCTGTCAATCCATCCCAATTATCTTCAGGCTGGGGGTCTGACAAAGCTAAGTGCCACTCAAAGTTATCGTTATCCGCTTGTAACTGATCATATTCTTCAGAGTAGAAAGCTTCCCGCATTGAACGAGCGCCATACCAGAAGGAAATCTTACGGGTAGAATTCAAACGCTTAAGCTGATCGAAGATATGTGAGCGCATGGGGGCCATACCAGCACCACCACCAATAAATACCATCTCATTATCGGATTCCTTAGCAAAGAATTCACCAAAGGGTCCATAAACAGTAATGGTGTCACCTGCCTTTAGGTTAAACACATAAGATGACATTTTGCCTGGAGGGATGCCCTGACTACCCGGAGGTGGTGAAGCAATACGGATATTAAACTTCACTACGCCCTTTTCTTCAGGGTAGTTGGCCATGGAATAAGCACGAATGGTTGTTTCATCAACTTTAGAAACATTATCCCAGACATTAAAGCGATCCCAATCACTGCGATATTCTTCCTGAATATCAAAGTCCTTGTAATCTACTGTATGGGGAGGACATTCTAACTGAACATAACCACCAGCGCGGAAATCCACGTTTTCACCTTCAGGCAAACGTAGGGTTAATTCCTTAATAAAGGTGGCCACATTAGGGTTAGATTCAACCGTACATTCCCATTGCTTAACACCAAATACATCTTCCTCAACTTCGATTTGCATATCTTGCTTAACCGCAACCTGACAAGATAAGCGCCAGCCTTCTTTGGCCTCACGCATAGTAAAGTGAGATTCTTCAGTAGCCAGCATACCGCCACCACCTTCTTTCACTATACATTTACACTGAGCACAAGTACCACCGCCGCCACAAGCTGAAGCCAAGAATACGCCTTGGGCAGCTAAGGTTTGCAGTAATTTGTCGCCAGCCGCAACCTTAATTGTCTTGTCTGGATCATCGTTAATTTCAATGGTCACTTCGCCAGAACTAACTAGCTTATTGCGCGCTACCAAGATGATGGCTACCAAAGATAGCACCACCGCAGTAAACATCAGTACACCAAGGATGATAATTTCAATATTCATTACTTCACTCCTCGCCTTACAACTGAATACCAGAGAAAGACATAAAGCCTAATGACATCAAGCCCACAGCAACAAAGGTAATACCTAAGCCACGCAGACCTGGAGGTACATCAGAATACTTTAGTTTTTCACGAATAGCCGCCAAAATAGCAATGGCCAAAGCCCAGCCAGTACCTGCGCCTAGACCATATACGACTGATTCACCAAAATTGTAATCACGTTCCACCATAAACAGAGCACCGGCCATAATGGCGCAGTTTACTGTAATCAAAGGTAAGAACACACCTAGTGCGTTATACAAAGCCGGAAAGTACTTATCCAAAGTCATTTCCAAAATTTGTACCATAGCGGCGATAACCCCAATATAGGAAATCAAACCCAAGAAGCTTAAATCCACGTTAGGCATACCTGCCCAAGCTAAAGCACCATCCGCCAACAAATAGGTATAAATTAAGTTATTCACAGGCACAGTAATGGTGAGTACTACGATAACAGCAATACCCAAGCCAATAGCTGTTTTTACTTTCTTAGAGATAGCCAAGAAAGTACACATACCTAGGAAGAACGCCAAGGCCATGTTTTCAACAAACACGGCTTTAACAAACAAACTAATATAATGTTCCACGTTACTGACTCCTATTTAGTGTGCTTGGCCAAAGTGAATTCGGCAGGTTCGACCTGGTCTTTCTTCCAAGTACGCAACAACCAAATAAAGCCACCAATAACGAAGAATGCACTTGGTGGTAATAGCATCAAACCATTGGAATAATACCAACCGCCATTGGTGATTAGAGGTAATACCTCAACGCCAAATAACGAGCCAGAACCAAATAGTTCACGTAAGAAACCAACAAACAGCAACACGACAGAGTAGCCTAGACCATTACCAATACCATCAAGCAGGGATGGCAAAGGTGGGTTTTGCATAGCAAAGGCTTCGGCACGACCCATAACGATACAGTTGGTAATAATCAAACCAACAAATACCGATAATTGCTTACTGATTTCATAAGCATAAGCCTTCAAGACTTGGTCTACTACAATTACCAAAGAGGCAATAATCGTCATTTGCACAATAATACGGATATTGTTTGGCACCTGATTACGAATAATCGAAATAAACAGGTTAGAAAAAGTGGTTACCGTGGTCAGGGCAATACACATTACCAAAGTAACACTTAAGGAACTGGTTACCGCCAGGGCCGAACAAACCCCCAGAATTTGCAAAGCAATCGGGTTGTTGGCAAAAATCGGACTAATTAAGATATCTTTTGTCTTCGACATGATTATGCCTCCCCTGCTTTTAGATTAGCCAAAAACGGGGCAAAGCCATCTTTACCCATCCAGAAGCGTACCAAGTTGGTAACACCGACACTGGTTAAGGTGGCACCGGCTAAACCATCAATATCATGCTTAGATGATGGTGAGGCCGTGCCCTTAATTAAACCAATTAGGGGTTCAGAAGTATCAGCACCAAATACCTGCTTACCATTCCAAACAGCCTTCCAGCGAGGGTTATCTACTTCACCACCCAAACCAGGAGTTTCCGCATGGGAGTAGAAACCTAATCCTGCTACAGTATTTAGGTCAGCTTCCAAAGCAATAAAGCCGTACAAAGTGGACCATAAACCATAACCATGGACCGGCAATACAACCTTTTCTAGGCCATTATCACCTTCTACCAGATATACCGTACGAATTTTCGCTTGACGGCGAATAGAGGCAATATCTTGGTCACCAGTTAAAGCAACACTTAGAGCTGGATCTTTGGCGGCTTTGACATCGTCATAGACATTGGTGTCAAAAGCATCAGTAAATTGACCCGTCGCCATATCAACTAGCTTAGGTGTAACTTGAGCAAAAGCCGCATCTAAGTCACCATCAACTACAGCAATACCCGCAGCCGCTAAGATATTGGCTTTTTTCTCATTGGCAGCGTTCGCTACCTGCTGTTCTTTAAGTACCACTGCAGCGGATGAAACCACCACAGAACAGACGACGCAAAGAGCCAGCGCCACCATCACGGTACGTGAAATAGAGTCTTTACTAGCCATTGCGTGCTACCCTCCGCTTGATATTGGCTTCGGTAACAAAGTAATCAATTAGTGGCGCAAACAAGTTAGCAAATAGAATCGCCAACATCATGCCTTCGGGGAAGGCCGGATTAACCACACGAATCAACACCACCATTACACCAATAAGGGCACCAAAGTACCACTTGCCGGTATTGGTCATAGATGAAGATACGGGATCAGTTGCCATAAAGATCATACCAAAGGCAAAACCACCCAATACTAGATGCCAATAGAAAGGCATAGTAAACATGGGGTTGGTATCGGAACCAATGGCATTCAGTAATGAGCTGGTCAACACCATACCAATAAATACTCCGGCAACAATTCGCCAAGCAGCAATACGGGTATAAAGTAGAATAGCACCACCGATAAAGATAGCGAGGGTCGATACTTCACCCACACTGCCTTGAATAGTGCCTAGGAAAGCATCAAACCAAGTAATGCCCGCTTGGGTAATGGCTTCAACGCCACCCATGCTAGCCATACCTAGGGCAGAGGCGCCAGTGTAACCATCAACGGCCGTCCATACTGCATCACCTGACATTTGTGCAGGGTAAGCAAAGAACAAGAAGGCACGGCCGGTTAAGGCAGGGTTAAGGAAGTTCATTCCTGTACCACCAAATACTTCTTTACCAACAACCACACCAAAGGTAATACCCAAGGCTGCTTGCCATAAGGGAATGCTTGGCGGCAGAATCAAGGCAAAGAGGATAGAGGTAACGAAAAAGCCTTCGTTTACTTCGTGACCACGCACAGCCGCAAATAAGACTTCCCAAAAACCACCGACCACAAATACCACTATATAAACAGGTAGCCAATGCACAGCACCGTAAAGGATATTGCTCCAGATGCTACTCGCATCATATCCAGCTAAGGCACCCACAATGCTGCCCCGCCAGCCTTCAATCTCAGTCATACCCATGGTAGCTAAGGCTGAATTGGCTTGTAAGCCAACATTATACATACCAAAGAAAATAGCTGGGAAGGTACACAGCCATACAGTAATCATCATGCGCTTTAGGTCGATACCATCACGCACGTGGGCGTTGGTCTTGGTAACATAACCAGGCGTATAAAAAATAGTATCAGCAGCCTCATAAAGGGCATAGAACTTTTCGTACTTACCACCCTTGTGAAAATGGGGCTCTATGGAGTCAAGCATATTACGTAAATTCACTTTTAACACTCCTTCTCAATGCGAGTTAAGACGTCACGCAAAACGGGACCGTACTCATATTTACCAGAACAAGCATAGGTGCACAGGGCCAAATCTGCTTCTTCTAGTTCCAAACAACCTAAATCTTGGGCTGCCACTATGTCACCCACGACTAGCGCACGTAACAATTGTGTAGGCAAAATATCTAAAGGCATTACCGTTTCAAACAAACCCACAGGCACCATGGCTCGTGCCGAACCATTAGTAGACGTGGTGTAGTTCATTTTCTTACTGCGATTTAGGGAAGAGGTATAAATATTAAGTAGTGAATGCTTGTTAGGGCCAGGTGTTAACCAGCCAAAGAATTCACGCTTCTTCCCTTCTTCTAAGACACTAATCTGGGTGTGATAACGTCCCACAAAGGCTTCAGCACCATGGGCAGTTCTACCACCTAACACTGAACCAGAGATGATGCGGTTAGCATGTTCACCGGTTTGCAGCTCACCGGCAACCAGTTGCTCAGTAGACGCACCTAAACGAGTACGTAGGAGACGGGGATTACCAACCATTGGGCCGCCAATAGCAATGATACGTTCTACTGCTAGTTGACCCGTAACAAAGGTTTTACCGATGGCAATAACATCTTGATACCCAATAGTCCAAACTGTTTTATTGGCACTGACAGGGTCAAGCATATGAATATGTGTTGAAGGTAGGCCAGCAGGATGAACGCCGCCAAAGCGTTCAACTTGGGTACCACTTACTTCAGGCACAGTTGTTTCTGCCGCAGCACAAACAAAAACTTTACTAGATAGATTAGTTAGCACCTGTAAACCTTGAGCAAAAGCATCTTGCTCAGCGGCAATAATGGGTGCTGGGTCGGCCGCCAAAGGATGTGTATCAATAGCGGTGACAAAAATCGAACTTGGGGCGGTGCCCGGGGTGGGAACTTTGCTAAACGGACGTGTTTGCAAAGCTGACCATAAGCCAGAAAGCAATAATGCTTCTTGGACTTTATCAGCACCTAAATCAGCTAACTGGTCTGCACTATAACTAGGCAGCTCAATCGCGTCATCACCTTCTACATCAATCACTACTGACTGCAACACTCGTTGCGCGCCGCGATTAATAGCGCTGACAGTACCTGCAGCGGGTGCAGTGTAATTTACTCCAGGGGTTTTCTTGTCAGAAAACAACACCTGACCGAGCTTCACTCGATCGCCTACCTTAACCGCCATGGTTGGTTTCATACCGACATAGTCGGCCCCAAGCACAGCAACCTGACTGACTAGATTACCATCATCAATAGTCTGTTCAGGCGCACCGGTTATCGGCAGATCCAGACCGCGTTTGATCTTGATCATAAGTCATACCCAAATACTAAGTTATCGTTTGGCTAATGGTTCTGGTGTTGGAGTTGTAATTAATACAAAGTTGGCTTTATTGGTGACCGACTTTGTCCAGAAACACAAACCCATAAAAAGAGGCGCGTATATTATAAAGATTTAAGGCCAAATTTGCTAGCCAAATTGACACGAAAAGATCACCTAAACATCCAATCTTAGCCAAACCGCTTATACGCTAGCTTGCATCGCTTTTTAAACAAAAAAGAAAGTTACTTTGTAGGTAAAGAGCTAGAATCATTAGCCAATAATCCTGCCCTTAGAGATTACGGTTAAGAAATAATAATAAGGGCTAATTTATTTAAATTGTGCCAAATATTTTGTCTCCGGCATCACCCAAGCCAGGCAAAATATAACCCTTATCATTTAAGCGCTCATCAATTCCGGCAACCCAACAATCTACATCAGGATGAGCTTCAGTGAGCTTGGCAACACCCTCCGGTGAAGCCACCAAAAATAAGCCTTTGATATCTTTACAACCCTTGGCTTTAAGCAACTCAATGGTGGCCAACAAGGTACCACCCGTCGCCAACATAGGATCAATAATAATAGCTGTGCGTTGATCAACATAGTCTATAACTTTATCAAAGTAAGCAACTGGCTCTAAGGTCGACTCATCACGATATAAGCCAACCACACTTACAGTGGCCGTTGGCAACACTTGCAGGCAGCCATCTAACATACCTATGCCTGCTCTTAAAATAGGCACAATGGTTGGATCCGTTTGTTGCAAACGTTGTACGGCAATTGGTTCACCTTGCCAACCATCGACAAAAGCATCCTCCAAGGGCATTTCAGCACAAGCTTCAGTTAACAAAATACCCGCCAACTCATTGGTTAGTCGACGAAATTCATAAACTGGCAAACCAGCTTGGCGTAGCAAGCCTAACTTATGTTTCACCAAAGCATGTTGTACTTCAATAACTGCCATTCTTAATACTCCAAAATACCAAAATCATAGACACAATTACCACTTTCCAATTGTGCCACAGATCGCCCTTCCCTATCTATGCTGTCCACCGCTAAAGCCATATCATAATACGCCTGCCTAGACAGGGTGGCCCACAATTCTTGTCGAACTAATACTTGCGGTATCTGATCAGGTACAGACAAATCCACTTGTAATTGATTGGGTTGGGTAAGCTTGATTTGATCACCAACATTAGTCGTAAGTTGCCAAACCTTATCGTCTAGTTGGATAGCTTGCACAATAACAAAGGGTAATTTTTCTACCTCAATATTGAGTTGTTCAACAGGGGTAATTAAACAATAATGGCCATCACGATAACTAAGCAAACGACTAAATAGTTGCACCATTTTATGACGCTTAATAAGTCCACCTTGATGCCACCAACTGCCATCGGCACGAATAATAATATCAATACTTCCTTGCTGCTGCGGCCGCCAAGTATCAATTGCATAATTCGGCAATTGTTCAGCTGTCTCTACCAGACTCTGCAAATCAATCAAGTGTCATCCTTTGATGATTTACTATCATTGGTTTGGTCATGATGGTGACCCGTTTGACCATGATTACCCATACGCATACCAATTTGTAAAAGAAACTCGAAAAAAGATTCTTTGTCCTCAATATAATTTTGGAAATAGTCTGATTGATGAAGAGCTAAAGCACCATGCACCAAAGCCCAAGAAGCCGATAAG
>MDSZ01065578.1_pt1 | contig 36576 bp, 37 predicted proteins | sample 811201 | NCBI WGS metagenome assembly MDSZ01 (sample SAMN05326647, study PRJNA326480) | marine metagenome | isolation source: seawater | place: Indian Ocean: North | collected 2010
ACAAATGAAATATCTTGAAATTCCACCAGCTTTTTCTTGTGAAAAAATTGTACTGTTAAATGAAATTTTCATGTATCAATTACCATAATTTACAGCTATTGATGATAAAGACATGATTGGTAAAAAAATAAACATTATCATAAATCTTATACTAGAATATTTTATAAAATTAAATTTTAACAGAAAAAAAGAGGATTTTAAAAAAGTTCATAGTAACGAATTTGCATATTTCTTTAATGATACCATTGCAAAAGAAATAAGTATTCATGGGGTATACGAAAAAGATGAGATTGAAGTTTTATCAAAATTAATTAGTTTGAAAGATCATGTAATTGATATAGGGGCTAATATTGGTAATCATACCATAGCTTTTAGTAAAATCTCAAAAAAAGTTTACTCTTTTGAAGCTCATCCAAGAACTTTTGAGATTTTAAAATTTAATACATATAAATATAAGAATATAAAAATCTTTAATTTAGGAATATCTGATAGAAAAGGTTTTCTATTCTTTAAAAATGATAAGTCTACTAATATAGGTGGAAAAAGATTAGGTAAAAAAGGATCAATAAAATCTCAAATAAATAAATTAGATAATATAATTAAATCAGATAAAAAAATTAAACTAATAAAAATAGATATAGAAGGTCATGAATATGAGGCTTTGATAGGCATGGAGCGACTATTAAATAATAATAATTGTTTAATACTTTTGGAATTCTGCGAAAAATCTATTTCTAAAAGGAGAAAAATAATCAGTTTTTTGAAAGAAAAAAATTATTTACATTCATATTATATTTCAAAAGAAAAAAGATTTTCTAATCGAGCTTATCTTGATTTATTTACAAAAATAATTTGCACAATTTTATTCATTTACAAAATAAAAAATGCAAAAATTGTAAAAGTAGATTTAAATTCTTTAATCACTAACAGCTTAGAGGGAAATATTATTTTTTCAAAAAAAGAAATAAGCTAGAAAAAATTTTTTAGTATCTTATTTATTTTCTCTTTTTCAGATCTTGTGCATTTAATTTTTGATTTACTAAGTATTTTTTTAGCCTCTTGTGATAATCCATACCCAATTAATATGGTAAGATCTTTTATATCATACTTAGATTTTTTCTTTATATAAATACATTCAAATTGTTCTAAATTTAGTCTTGAAATTGGATTGTCATAGTTTCCAGAATCATAAGATGAATTTATATTATTTATTTTTGTTTTTTTATATATTGGAAAAGCTGTAATTAATTTATATCCTTTTTTTTTTAATGATAAATTTATATCATCAAATGTGTTTGGATAAACCTCGCTATTCAGATTTGTTTCAACTTCAATTAACATTGGTCTTGAGTGTTTTAGGAGTGATGTAATAATTTTAAATTCAAATCCTTCAACATCAATTTTTACAATATCAATTTTATATTTAAAAAAAATTTTTATAAAATCTTTAAAAGAATAAATTTTTTGAATATTGCTTTTTTTTTTTCCAAAATATTCAATATCAAGTTTATATTTATTTTTATTTGCAATCTTATAAACGTCTACAAATGTAGACCCTGTTAAGGTATCAGCTATATAATATTTTTTTTTTGAAGTCTTATCACCTATACCAAATCTAAACTTAAATAAGTTTTCAGGATATTTGATGATTTTTTTAAAATTTTGATAAGACCAATCTAGACTTTTGTTTGGATCTACCATTGCAATTTTTGAAACTCCATCAAAATTAAGTAAAGTTGGCAAATATCTATGTCCAGCTCCAATATCTACTATCCCAATTTTTGGTTTTTTTAAAACATCTTTTAAAGCTTGAGAGATCTTTTTTGATCTTAAAATATAATTTCTTCTATTAATATTTTTTTTTATTGACTTTAGACTAATCATTATCTTTATAAATTAAAAAAGATTTAAATTTCTCACTTTTTTAAACCAACTTACAATTTCAATTAATTCATTTTCAAGGTTCTGAAATTTTTTAATTTTTGACAATTTCTTAATTTTTGAGTTATCACCATGAGTATTTAAAACATCAGCTTTATTTTTTTTTATATTTTTATAATTGATTAAACCATATTCTCTTTGAATTAAGTCAAATACTTTTTTCATATTTTGAGGATTATTGGAACAAACATTAAAAATTTCATTTTTTTTGAATTTTTTCTTTACTATTTTTGATAAAATTTTAATTACATCTTTAATAGAAGTAAAATCTCTTAAATGATTACCATTATTATTAAGTTTAAAAATTTTTTTTTTATAACTTTGAATTAAAGCTTTTAATATAAACATATCTGGTCTTCCCCAAATACCGTATATAGTAAAAAACCTTAGCCCAATAAATGAAACGCCAAATTTTTGAGAATAATGCGATGCCATTTTTTCATTCATTACTTTTGTGTATCCATAAATATTTTTTGGATTAGTTAATTGTATTTCTTTAGTTGGAAATTTTTTTGTATCTCCATAAACAGAACTCGAAGATGCATAAATCACTTTCTTTAGTTTTTTTGAGTTTATGCTTTCAAATAAGTTACAAAAACCTGTAATATTTGATTTGACATATTTTTTAGGATTTAACAAGGAATATCTAACCCCTGCCTGAGCTGCCAAATGTATGATTATTTCAAAATTATATCTTTTTAGTTTTTTTTGTAATTTATCAGATGAAATATCAACTTGGAAAAATTTAAAATTTTTATTTTTTTTTAATAGAGCTAACCTCTTTTTTTTTAATTTTATAGAATAGTAATCATCCATATTATCAATTCCTACAACTTTAATTTTTTTTTTAAGAAAATAATCTGATATGTGGTATCCAATAAACCCTGCTGCTCCAGTAACTAAAATTTTCATTTGATATAAAATAATTATAATCTTTTAATGTTAAATAAATACTTAATTATCACTGTAATTAAAACCATTAATCTATTTTGGTTGTTATCAATTCTAATTCTAGTGCATTCAACCAGGTGATCAAAAAATTTTATCTTACTAGAAAAGCCTCCTCGTTGAAAATTTCCAAATATTTCATGTTTTTTTGTTCCGACTCCAATTAATTTATTTTTAATTATCATTCGATAAAAGTAATCGTAATCAGCAGAATATTTATACTTTAGATTATATTTTCCGACTATTTTTGCTGCCTCTTTTTTAATAAAAAATCCTGTTGAATGGCTCGAATAAAAACCCCAACTAAAATGTATTTTCCACTTTTTGTAACCATGTAAAATTCCCCAATGTTTTCTAACTGATCCAAAGAAAAAATCAGCATTTTTATGATTTTGATAATATTTGCGCAATATACATAGAGAATCTTTTGTCAAAGTATCTCCTGAATTAACAAATCCAATCAAATCACCTTTTGCAAATTCTAAACCTTTATTGAATGCATCATATATTCCATCATCTTCCTCTGATTTAAAAATATCAATTTTTTTCAAATATTTATTTATTATACTTTTAGTTTTATCTTTAGAATTTCCATCTATTACAACATACTGAATGTTCTTATAATCTTGCTGTAAAACACTTTGTATTGTTTTTTCTATATTTTCCTCATCATTTAAAACGACCGTGATTATTGTAATTAGTGGTTCCAATTTTTATCCAAATATTAAAGATATCTTATTAAATGATTTGTGATATTGAAGAAATATCAATTTTCTATCAGTTTTTTTTTAAAAAAGATTTCCTTCCATGAAAACCCGAAGTTAAAGCAATTATAATTGTATTCGCTTTACAGGTAATTTCTTTTTTATCTTTTATAAATTCTTTTGCATTCTCTTCGCTTTCATTAAATTTTTTTGAATTTTTTATAAATTGAACATACTTATTATTGATTTTATGACTACCCAATGCATAACTGAAAGGGGCTCCATCACTAGTAATTTCAAAAGGCGAATACAGAATTTTCATATTAGGTAGAAATCTATCAATATGTAAATTGTTATCTCCATGTTCAATATCTTCAGGGATTTTTAATGATTTATGGATATAAAACTCGGCTTGACTATTTAAGACTTTTCCATAAACATGCTTTGTAAAGTAATCACTGACTAACTTTAAGAATTCAAATTTATTTAAGTCAAAATATTCAAAATATCTCATTACAGAACTATTTGATCTTAAATTATTACCTTGCTTAATCGACATTTTACTAAAATGTCCAATTATTTCATTATGTTCTTTTTCATTCAATGTATTTTCTAAAATTAATATTCCATTTTGTTTTAAGGAATCAAGACATTCTTCTCTCAAATTTTCAATTTTATAATTTAAATCAAAAACAATTTTATTTTTATCTATTTCATCATTTTTTTGATCAAAAAAATATTTTTTAAAAGAAACATTTTTTTTCGAAACAAAAATCCAAAAATTTACATATAATTTTTTAATTAATTCATTTTTTGAAGAAATTAAAAAACTAAGTGTTGGAAAACTAAAATATTTTTTTTTTATAAAGTTAATTAATTTTTTGAAGAAATTTAGAGCATTCATAAATTATAATATCGACTATTGTAAATACTTTTTAATTGAATAATAATAATTTTCATCTTTAATAAATTTTTCAAGATTGTTTAATATTTGAATGTGTTTTTTAAGATTAAAATCATCCAACCAGTATTTATAGACTGTAGGTGTAAATCTTAAAGGTTTATTATTTAAAAAATTGAAATATTTTTCTTGATTATAAAAAAAAAGGTGATTTTTAGAAAATATTTCCTTTAAATAATGAAATGAATACAGCTGATTCTTATCCACTTTAAAATTATTTTTTTTCAAATTAAGTATCAAATTTTTATACTCAATAAAATTTTTTGGATTTATTGAAAAATTAAAATCTGCGTGAGGTTGATTTTTTGATGCATTTATTACTTTTATATCATAAATTGGTAATTCAGATGCCACTGTACCAAAAACTGTTAATACGAAATTAATACCTAAGTCTTTTAGTTTATTATTTGGGAAATTTTTTTTTATTAATTTTATTTCTTTATTTTCGTTTAATAAATATTTAATTTTTTTTATTGTTAATGCGCTTGAAGCTGGATGTTCCTTCACAAACCACTCATAATCAGTTTTTTTGATCATTTGATTTAAAAATTCAAACCATTTTTGAAAATCTGGGAAGAAGTGATTTCCATAAATATGAGGGCTATCTATAAAATCGTGTGCAAAGATTGCAACTTTAATTTTATTCTTCTTAGATTTTTTTATCTCAATTTTTTTTTTGTGAAAAGAAGATTCTTTTGAATATAAATATTTTTTTTTACCGGAAATGATTTTCTTTATAATATCTTTTCCTTTTTGTCGTATCTTTTTTTGATTTTCAAATGATAATTTTTTAAAAAAATTTTTATAAAATTTAAATTGTATATCTGATCCATTAATTCTTTTATTGTAAGAGATATTTCCTCGTAAATTTACCAGGTCACAATTATACCCCGATATTGCAAAACAATTTATATTTTTTTTATTTGCTATTCTTAATGGTATACCTGTAAGATAAACAGCATGGCACCCTGCGATTGCCTCCACTTTATTTTTTTTAAAAAAATCTTTCCAAAAGTAAAATAATTTTAACGATTCTTTAAAAAAAAATTTAAATTCTGGTGAACTTAAATTGATTGTTCCTTGCTGAAACTTTTTCAGATAACTATCATATATTAAGTCTCCAATCCAAATATCATCAATCTTGAAATTTTCTAAATATGTATGCGATATTTTTTTTTGAAAAAATTTATTTGTAGCTATATTTGCTTTTTTTATTTGATTATAACTATATGATGGCTTCAAAAATTTATCAGTACCGAAAGATTTAAAAATTTTAAATGTTTTAATATTTAGTAAAATTCCTATTTGCCAAAAAATTTTCTTATACCATGGGACATTTGTTCTATTCAAAAGTTCATAACACTCGTAAGCAACGATCTTACAATTTTTTTTTAATTTATAATAATACACTAAATAAGAAAAAATTATGTGTATTGCAGACCAACCATTAAATTCAATTAAAAAAATTTTATCATTTTGTTTAATATTATTTTCAGTTAATTTTTTGTTATGAACAATAAAATCTTCAATTATTTTTTTTTTGGTTTGAAAAATCATTAAAGTCTTATTAAAAAATAATATCTTTTGAAAATGTACTCACGATTTTTTTTAATTCTTTTAATGTCATGAAATTACTATTGGTTCCACTATTGTAAGAAAAGTTTTTATTCACCTTTTTATAATTATTTTTTTTACAATATCTTAAAATTTGATTTTCTGAAAAATTTGACAATACAACATAATGATCTTTGCAGCTGATTGTATCCTTTATCTCTGCATTATTTATCAGTTCTTCGTGAATTTTTTCTCCAGGCCTTATTCCAACAATCTTATAAAAATTTTTTTTTTTTGTGATAACTTCAATTAAATCTCTTATGTAAAAACTTTTCAATTTTGGGACAAATATCTCTCCACCCTCTCCGAATTTTATAGCTGTTAAAACTAATTTAATTGACTCTTTTAAAGAAATATTAAATCTTGTCATGTCATGATGTGTTAAAGGTAATTTTTCTTTCTTTAAATTTTTTTTTAGAAAAAATGGGACAACTGAACCTCTGCTTCCCGTAACATTACCATACCTAACAACTGAAAAAGAAATATCTTTTTTCCCCTTTATATTATTTGCTGAAAGTATTAATTTATCGGCACACAGCTTTGTTGCACCATATAAATTAATAGGTGAGGATGCCTTATCAGTTGATAACGCAATAACCTTTTTTACCCTTTTATCAATACATGCTTCTACTAAATTTTGTGTACCAATTACATTTGTTTTAATAAATTCAAAAGGATTATATTCTGCTGCTGGCACTTGTTTTAGCGCCGCTGCATGCACAACAATATCAATATCTTCTAATGCTCTTTCAAGTCTATCCTTGTCTCTAATGTCTCCTAAAAACATTCTTATATTGGGATGTTTAAACTTATCTAATTTTGACATTTCAAATTGTTTTAACTCATCTCTACTAAAAACAACTAGTCTTTTAAAATTTGGATAATATTTAATGATATGAGCGATAAAAGCTTTTCCAAAACTTCCAGTGCCTCCTGTAACAAAAATAGATTTATTTTTAAACATTATTTTCCTCTTAATCCTGTAATAGCTTCATTTGTTTCTAAAAGATTTGAAATATTTTCCTCACCATTCTCACACTTTTTAATTTTTTTAAAAATGTCACTTAAAATATTATAATAAGATTCTAAAGTTTTGTCGTTATGATCTATGCACGAATATACTACGTTTGATGCAAGTATTTTTTTTTTTAACATTTCTTGTGATATGTAAGTCTTATACAAATTATGATTGTTAGACTCAAAATAAAAATTAGGCAGTGACTCTAATCCTTGAATATGTATTTTAAGTGAGTGATAATTTGCTAATTTCATCCAATTTTTTTTGATTTTTATTCCATTTTTTGAGATAATTTCCCAAGATTTCATATTTTCCATTAATTTTAAAGTTTCTAATCCAGCTATTGACCCAATTCGTTCTGTCCAAAAAGTACTGCTTATAAATGTTTTGCTTATAGACTCCATAATTTCTTTTTTTCCAATAATTGCATTTACAGCATATCCATTTCCTAAAGCTTTTCCAAAGATTGCAATATCAGGATTTATTTTATAATTAAGATGTAATCCGCCAAAGCAAGATCTAAAACCTGACGTGCATTCATCAAAGATTAAAACAATGTTATTTTTATCACATATTTTCCTTACTTCTTTAAGAAATCCTAGTTTGGGTGGGATATTTCTTTCAACTTCCATTTTTATTGTTCCAATTTTGTGTTCTTTAATAATTTTTTTTAATTCAGAAATATTATTATAATTAAATGGAAACACAGAATTTTTTAATACTTTTGGAACACCGTTGATATTTAAATTTTTCATTAAATGGTTATTTAAATTCTTTTTATTCTGTAAATTAGACGATAAATACCAATCATGCCATCCATGGTAACCACAAACAGCTATATTGTCTTTTCCAGTAGCTGCCCTTGCAATTCTAATTGCAACAGAATTTGCTTCACCGCCTGATCTAGTAAATCTTACCATATCTGCCCATTTGTGAATATCTATAAGTTTTTCAGCAAGAAAAATTTCATCTACAGAGTTCAATGATGACATATTTCCTCTTTGAACAGTTTCGATTATCTTTTTTTCTAATGGCTTAAAAGAATAACCTAGTGTGTTTGTACCAACTCCCATTAAAAAAATATCTTTATAAACTTTATTTTCTAAATCCCAAATTTTACATCCTTTAGCCCTCGAATAATAAGCTGGCCATAAATTTGGCAGATGTAAATCTGGATTTTTGGAAAATAACATGCTCCCTCCTGGAATAATGCTATTTGCTCTTCTCCAAAATTTTTGACCTAAATTCATTTTAATGCCTTCATTTCGATTAAAACTTATGTATTTATTAGAAAATTTTTTATTTTTATTTAAAAAATCTATAATTTTGTTCATTGGTATTTGATAATTAAAATCTAATTTTTCTATTAAATTCCTGATCAAATAAAAATCTTTTTTTGTATCTACCGTGAGTTTAAAATTTGATAAATTTTTATCCAATCTAAAATTGTAAATCTTATATTTTTTCTTATCATGGAATCCAAAAGTTACGTGTTCTTTTTCATAGTTTGAAATTTTTTTGAAAATTTTTTCCTTCATTATTTTATACTTGAATATTTCAATATCCATTCCATCTGGAAAAGTTGGATTAATAGTATTTGATAGATAATCAAAACTTCCTGAAAAAAATTTTTCAATAAATTTATCTAAAATTCCAGGATCAATTAAGGGACAATCAGAAGTTAATCTTATTATATTTTTAATTTTAAACTTTTTTGCTGCCTGATAATATCTATCAAAGACATTTTTTTCTGATCCCCTAAAGATTTTAACATCATAATTTTTACAAACTTCAACAATTTTATCATCCTCTTTTTTACGTGTGCAAGCAATTACGATATCATCGATCTTTTTGGACTTTAAAATTCTTTTTATCAAGATTTCAAGAAGTGTATTATTTTGAATTTTCGATAATATTTTTTTTGGAAATCTTGACGAATTGACTCTTGCTTGAATAATAACTGAAATGTTTTTTTTTACCATTTTCTTGGATCAATTATATTTTTATTTTTAATAGCAAAATTAAAAAAATTTAGAGATTTATTCTTTTTTAATATGGCTAAATTTTGTTTTAACTGATTTAAATTGTCTATACCTATAGTAACAAAATTAATATTTTTTTGTTTTTTTATAAAAAATATAGAAGCTTCATTCATAGAAATATTATTTTTTTTACACCATGTCTCTAAAATTTTAATATGATGATTGAGCTTATTTTTTTTTAAAAAAGCTTTACTTTTTTTAATATTTGAGGTCATTCCTTGAAGAAAAATTGATCTTACTTGAGATTTTATATTTTTTTTTTTTAATTTTTGTAAAAATTTACCATTTAGAAAACGTTGATCAAAAATATTTAATGGAAATTGAACTACATCTGGTCGAAATCTTTTAATTACAAAATCAAAATCTTTTGGATCATAAATTGATATTCCTATATTTTTAGTAATTTTTTTTTTTTTAGCTCAAAAATTTTCTGAAGAAATTGTACACCACGTTTTTGATTAATATCGTAAATATTATGAAGTAAAATAGTTTCAAACTGTTTAATATTCAAATTATTTAGATCATCCTTAATTTTTTTTTCTAAGTTCTTCAAAAAAAAATTTTGATTTTCTTTTGGAAGTCGAATTTTCGTAATTATTTTAAAATTTTTAAAATCAAATTTAGAAACAAATTTTCTAGAGAATTTATAAGAAAGTGCTGTATCTATATATCTAATTTTATTCTTTTTAAGAAAGTTCAAAATATTTGAAATCTCTTTTGAATTTTTAATTTTTATTTTTGAGATACCATACTTTTGATTAAAATTAGCTGTACCAACAACTATTTTCATTTACTGAAAAATTTTTGAATTGATTTTATTACATACAATTGTTCTTTTTTTGAGAGATTAAAATAGATAGGTAGACTTAAAGTATTATTATAAAATTTTTCAGAATTTTTTCCAATAAATTTATCTTTAAAAATTCTAAATTTATAAATAGGCTTATAGTGATATTGTAAATAAATTTTTTGATTTTTCATATATCTTATAAATTTGTCCTTTTTTTTTAAATTAAAATTTAAGAATTTCAAAAAATATAGATGGTTTGAAGAAACAAAATTTTTTTGGTGTTTAACAAAATAATAATATTCATTATTATTTAATTTCTTATCGTATATTTCTGATATTTCTCTTCGTCTTTTTAAATACTTGTTCAAATTTTTAAGTTGATTTATGCCAAGTGCACATTGAACATCAGACAATCTAAAATTTAAACTTAAATCTTCCACATTGTAATCCCAATGATTTTTTGATCTTTTCAACCCAATAGACCTTAATAAAAATATCCTTTTATAAAGAATTTTATTATTTGTTGTTATCGCACCACCTTCACAAGTAGTAATTGATTTTACAGGATGAAAGGAGAATGTTGAGATATCGGAATGTGCACAAGAACCAACTTTATGAATTTTATTTTTTTTTTTATAATACGCCCCCAAAGCATGACATGCATCCTCAACTATAAAACATCCAAATTTTTTTTTAATTTTATTAAAGTTACTTGCGTTTAAAGGATAACCACTATGGTACATAAGGACTAATATTTTTACTTTATTAATTTTGAATTTTTTACAACAATCTAAAACATTTTGGGGTGTCATTTGACCAGTGACCGGGTCAACATCTGCTAAATAAACTTTTGCCTTTAAAATTTTTGCTACACTGTAAGATGATACAAATGTAATTGCTGGCATTATTACAACATCATTTTTTTTCAATTTTATTGATCTAAATGCTAAATATAAAGCTGAAGTGCCGTTATTACACGTTAAGGCATACTTGGCTTTTGTATAGTTGGTCAATTTATTCTCAAATTTTTCAACTAATGGTCCTGTTGTTAACTTTTCTTGATTTAAAGCATTTGTCACTGCTTTAATATCATCCTTTTCAATAAATTGTTTACCATAAGGGATAATCTTTTTCATCTAGATATGTTTTTTTAAAACTGGATAATTTTTTTTCAAGTTAGATTTGCATTTTTTTCCAATGACCTTTTCAAAAAATTTTGGTTCTAGTCCAGATCCTGGCCTAACTACTCTTATATTTTCTAATGAGAATTTTTCACCTTTTTTGATTTTTTTCGTGGAAAAAATTGAACATCTCAATATTTTATTTTTCAATTCATCTTTCGATCGTTTAAAATTGTTGTCTTTAATTAAATTGTAAGTTTGATCTAAATTTTTTCTATATTCTAATATTTCAGAACCTTTTAATGAAAAATCGGAGTCTAAACTTCGTGTTCCTTTAAGTGCTATATGTTTTTCGAAAACTCTTGCTCCTAATGATAGAGAAAGAGTTGAAATAATATTATTGTTAGAATGGTCTGACAATCCCACCTCACATTTAAATTTTTTTTTTAAGATTTCTATATTTCTTAAATTAAAATCATCTATTCTTGAAGGATAATTACTTACACAATAAAGTAAAGTTACCCCCTTTGCTCCATATTTAATCGCAGTTTTATATGTTGTTTCAATCTCATCAAGATTAGCCATCCCAGTAGAAATAATCATATGTTTTTTAGTTGAGGCAATCTTTTTAATCAAAGGTAAGTGTGTCATCTCAAATGATGCAACTTTATAAAAAGGACATTTTAGATATTCTAAAAGTTTTAAGGACTCTTCATCAAAGGGTGTGCTGAATAATGTAATTCCAATTTTTTTTGCGTAATTAAAAAGTTCTTTATGCCACTTTTGAGGAGTCTTGCCTTTATTGTATAAATCCCATAAATAATAATTTTTCCATAAACCATCTTTTATTTTAAAAAACTTATTTTTTGATTTTATTGTGATCAAGTCTGGCAAGTAAGTTTGTAATTTAGCAGCATCAGCACCATACTTTTTTGCTTGGTAAATAAGTTTTTTTGCATTATTTAATGAGCCGTTATGATTAGCTGATATTTCTGCTATAAAGTAGGGTGAATTCTTGAACATTAATTTATTTATATATGAAGTATGAATATAAAACTAGTTAAATCAAAATTACAAGACTCTAAATTTTTATATAATTTAAGAAATTCATTTGAAATTCGCTCAGTATCAAAAAATAAAAAAAAAATATCTTTTAAAGATCATAGAAAATGGTTTTCATTAATAAATAAAAGCAAAAATTTCTTATATATCATTATTTATAAGTCAAAAAAGATTGGATATATAAGGACAAAAAAAGAAAAAAAAAATTATTTTGTTTCAATTGGACTTTTAAAGAGATTCACTAACAAAGGAATTGGTAAAAAATCATTATTAAAATTTGAAAAAAAAACTAAAATAAAAAATTTTTTTGCACATGTTTTAAAAAAAAATGTTCAATCTTTGTACTTTTTTTTTTCATGTAATTACTATATAGAGAGTGAAACAAAAAATTTATATATAATGAAAAAAAATCAGAAAAGAAAAAATTTAAATAAGATAATTAATGATATTGAAAAAATCAGAAAAAAAAATAATTCTAATTGGATGGATATTTTGAGAGTTGCCTTTAAATATTCTCCAAAAGAAACAGCAAAAATAATGTCTCAAATTTATCAACAAGATAATAAAATATCTAAATTATCAAAAAAACTTAAAAGTCAAATTTAATTTTCTGTCAATATTTTATTTTTCAATAAATATTTTTTATCACAATATTTCAATGAATTTTCTTTGTGCGATACAAATATCAAGGTAAATTCTTTTTTTAAATTAATAATTTCATTTAAGATTTCTTTTTCAGTCGAAATATCTAGGGCACTTGTTGCTTCGTCGAATATTAAAAGTTTAGGTTTGTTGTAAAGTGCTCTCGCAATACCAATTCTTTGTTTTTGACCACCCGATATAAGAGCACCACCTTCCCCAATATTAGTGTTTAAACCATTTTCTAAGCTATCAATAAATTTTTTAAGAGAACTTTTCCTTATAACCTCATCAAGTAATTCATCATCAATTTCATTTTCAGGTAAACCAAATGCTACATTTTTTCTAATAGTATCAGGAAACAAAAAGATATCTTGTGAAACATATCCAATTTTTTTTTGCCAATCCCTAATCGAGACATCTAATGAAATACCATCTATCAAAATTTGACCCTCATTTGGTTTTATTATTCCCATTATAATATCAATAAGAGTGCTTTTTCCGGATCCACTTTCACCACTTATACCAACAAATGTGTTTTTATTTATTTTCATATTAACATCTTTTAAAATTTGGTAACCTCTATCAGGATATTTATAAGATATTTTGGAAAGATTAATTTCTTTATCGAACTTTATTTCTCTTGAAACTTCAGAATTATTAAAATCTTCATCAAATTTAATTTCATTCAATAAATTTAAAATTCTATTTACCCCATCACTAGAAAATTTTAACCTATTAAGTAATAGTAAGGTTTTGTTAAATGATGGAATCATCTTATATGCTGCTACAAAAAACAAACCTAATATGGGTAATGTTTCTAAAATAGATTTCCCTAAATATAAAAATAAGATTATTATTGTGGCTACACTGCAAATAGCAAAAAATTCAATTACGAGTCTGGGTGTACCTGCTATTACTGCATTTTCTCTATTAGCATCAGCAAGTTGTTTGGTATTATTTTCAAATTCATTTAGAAAAAAAAATTCTCTTCCTAATAGTTTTATTTCTTTAATTCCACCTATTCCATCTTGAACATTTCTTAATTGTTGTTGAGACAATTCATTTCTCAATTGTCCTAATTCTTTTAGTCTATTTTTATGGTAAGAGAATAAAAATATAGACAACCCTCCAAATAAAATCAAAATTATTAAAGTAGACTGCCAATTAAAATAAAAGAGTACCATTAAAATTGATATCTGTAAGAATATTTCTAAAGTAAGAATTATTAATGAATTTAAATATATAGAACTAAAAAACGTACAAATCTCTTTTATATTTATGATTATATTTGATGAATTTTTGTATTTAAAATAATAAACAGATTTTTTAAAATAACCATTATAAATTTTAGACTGAAGATAAGCCTCATAATAAGCTAAAAAAGATGAGTATTTTTTTAAAATAATCCAAAGAATGAAGTTTTTAAAACCATAAAAAAAAATAAAAAAAATTGTAATAAAAATAATCAAATTTGATATTTCTAAATTTGAAATACCAAATATATTGCTTACTTTTATTAAAAATTCTTGATCAGTTATAATTTGAAGTGCTGGAAATATAAGTCCTATACCAAACAGTTCCAAAATCATACCAAATATCATAAAAATGAATGTAACGAAAAATTTTTTTTTATATTCTTCGTTAAATGAAAGATTAAAAATTTTTTTAAGATTTTTAATATTGTTCTTAACTTGAAATTTTTTCATATAATTAACTATTCTTATTTATCAAATTAAGCAAAAAATCACTTAATTTTTTTTTGTTAAGACTTGAGGATTTATAAATAGATTTTTTTTCGGCCTCACGATTTTTTCTTTTAGATATCATTAATAATTTTTTAAATAAATCATCAGAAGATTTATTTTTGAAAAATGTGGCATTTTTATATTTAATTTCTCTATTTATTGGAATATTTGAAATAATCAGTTTTTTTTTTAGTGCTATAGCTTCATAACTAGAAAAACCACCAGGCCCACCTTCATATAGAGTTGGCTGAACTATAGCGTTAGATTTTTCTAATAAACACATTTGCTCTAATTTAGATATGACACCAAGTATTAAAATATTCTTTTTTTTAATTTGGTGCTCATACTTTTTGGTCAAGTTTTTAAAATAAAAAGGATATCTGGTATCATTTACATCTCCTGTACAAACCAATTGATAATCAGGATAAAAATTCAAAAATTTTTTGAATCCCTCAAAAGCAGTTTCATGATTTTTATGCATCCAAAATTGATTACAAATTATAAAATAATTTTTTTTTATTCCATATTTTTCTTTCAAATTTCTAAAATTAATTTTTTTTGAATTTTCATGAACAAAAGGTAAAAATGGAATCTTTACAAAGTTTACTTTTTTTTTATTGTATTTAATTTGTGCTTTTTTTTTTGTAAAATTTGAGTTTACAAGTACATATTTATTAGATTTTAATACTTCTAAAAAAATTTTATTTCTTAAATTAACTTCATGTTTAGTAAAAAGTTTGGGTAAATCTATGTGTTGAAAATCATACAAATAACCTATTGAGTTAAAATTATAATCTTTAATAGAAAAATATACGGGAAAAACCAAACTTGGATTTAGATCTTTTATATCTTTATCATTTGAATACAAATAAACAAATCTCTTTATTTTTGGATTGTCATATATAAATTGTTTTGCCTTATTGGCATTAGGGTGAATTCTATTATTTTGAAAAAGAAAAAAATTTTTTAAAAATAAATATATGTTATAAAAAAATTTCTTAATTTTAAGAAAAAAATTTTCTTCAAATATCAAAATTTTTAAATCATATTTATTTAGGAATTTTTTATTTGAAATTAAACTATATGAAAAATAGTTTATTAAACTTAGAACACCATTTGTTGGATAATAGCCAGATATAATAACTATTTTTCTTTTCAATTTAACTTTTTCTTACTTTTATAAATTTTACAGGATTGCCAGCATATACAGACCATTTTTTAAGATCAGTTTTTACAAAAGAAAGTGAACCAATTGTGCAGCCCTCTCTTATATTACATTTACCAATGACTACTGAGTTAGCTCCAATTATTACGTTATTTTCTATCTGTATTTTTCCTAAAAAAAATTTATTATTATCTCCATTGTAACAAACATAATCATTTACTTTTGTGTATAGCTTTACACCCTGAGATATATTAATACTATCTCCAATTTCTAAACCACCTGCACAACCTAAATAACTTTGACCACCAATATGTACATTATTGCCTATTTTTAAAAAACCCTCTCTTGAAGAAATTATTGTAAAATCATCAATTCTAACCTCTGAGCCTAATGATATATTTTCCTCTCCAATTATTGTTACATTTTTTGAAATTTTTATATTAGATCCAATCTTTTTAAAATTAATTTTCTTGAGATCTTCTTCAGTTAAATAATTTGAGTTCATTTTTTTAAAATTTTATTTATAGCATTTGAAATATATTTTATCTCTTTTTCTTTTAAATCTGGATAAGAAGGTAAAGAAATTCCTCTTTTATATATATTAATTGAATTTTTAAAATTTTTATCTGCTGATTTATAAATTTTAAGTTGGCTCATTGGTTTAAAAATAGGTCTAGTTTCTACTCCCTTTTTTCTTAAATAATTTACTACTCTATTTTTAAGGTTGGCATTCTTAAATAAAATACTAACAAGCCAGAATGTGCTGGTACATAGTTTATTTACTGATTGAAAATCAATTTCATCGGATAAAAATTTTTTATACAATTTATCAATTTTTCGTTTTTTCATAATAAATTTTTCAATTTTTTCTAATTGTGAACAACCTATTGCTGCACAAATGTTAGTCATTCTATAATTATATCCCACAATTTCATGGTTATAGTAATTATGTTTTTTATTAATATTTAATCCTTGAGATTTAAATTTGATAATTTTATCAATCAATTTTTTGTTTTTTGAAACTAACATTCCTCCCTCACCAGTTGAAATTGTTTTATTTCCATAAAAACTAAAAGTTGAAATATCACCAATAGAACCAACATAATCTCCTTCAAACTTTGTTCCAATAGCTTCAGCACAATCCTCAATGATTTTAATATTATATTTTTTTTTAATTTTGTTTATTTCTTTAAAGTTGTAACTAGATCCATACAAGTGTACTAGGATTATTGCTTTAGTTTTATAATTTATCTTTTTTTTAATTTCATCAATGTCCATTAACCATGTTTTGCTATTAACATCTGTTAAAACTGGTTTTGCCCCCATATATTTTACCGCATTCACAGGTGCCACATATGTTAAATTAGGAACTATTACTTCATCTGACTTTTTGATATCCAAGGCTAATAAGGCTAAATGTAAGGCTGTAGTACCATTTGTCGTTACTGATGCAAATTTATAATTAAATTTTTTTTTAAAATTTTTTTCAAATTTTTTGATAAATCCGCCTTTAGATGAAATCCAATTATCATCTAAACATCGCATTACATTTTTCTTTTCTAATCTTGACAAAGATGGTTTATACAAAGGTATTATCATTAAAAATTAAAATTACTTTTTAAAATGTTTAATCATATCTACAACTAGTAAAAGTAAAAATTGATGAGCATTTTCAATTAAGTTATACTCTTTTGAGTTAACCCAAAAACCTATGTCACTTTTTCTATTTAAATAATTTTTTTTGTCAAAACCAGTAAAAGATATAATTTTTTTAAATTTTTTTTTTTTTGCCTCATTTAAACCTTTAATCATATTTTTCGATTTACCACTTGAAGATATTAAAATTAAAAAATCACCTTTAGTTCCATATTTTTTAATTACACGTGAGATCCAATTCTCAAAACCAAAATCATTCGAATAACATGTAATTATCGATGGATCATTGTAACAAACGCATTTTATTTTAGAATTATTTGTAAGATCCATACTAAAATGAGATGCTATTGATGCGCTACCTCCATTACCAAAAACATGAACAGTATTTTTTGAATTTATATTTTTTAAAAATTTGAATATTTCTATAATTTTTTTTTTTTGAGATTGATTTAGGGTTAAAATTTGAACGAATTTTTCAATGTATTTTGATGTAAACTTTTCTAATTTCATAATTATAATTTTTTAAATTTTTTTATCCAAGAACTTTTATATCCATATGCTTTATCATCAATATAAATATCAGCTGAGGGTTTGGAAATAAATAATTTATGATACTTTATTCCAAATTTCTTTAAATCTTTAGTTATTTTTTTAAAGATATCTTTCTTATGAAGAATTTTATCATTATTCCTACCCATATACCTAGCTGTATAGATCTTAATTCTATATCCTTTGTCATATAGAAAATTAACTGTCTCAATAGCTTTTTTTAAAGGTTTAGAAGTACGATACTGATTTTTTTTAGTGTAACAAAGAGTATTGTCTAAATCAAAACAGAATGTTTTTAATTTCATATCACATAATACTATCAAAGTAATAGAAAGTACATTATAAGAAATAAAAAAATAAATCTTAAGAAAATTTTTTTAAAAAGAATAAAAAAAATTGATATTCATAATTTACATTATTTGATGGATACAAAAAAATTAGATTATTCAAAAAGAATTGTTTTAAAGCCTTGGGGTGAAGAATATAATATTTTTACTAACCGAAAAAAGTTTGCTATTACATACTTAAAAATCAAAAAAAATCATACAACTTCACTACATTGTCATCCAAATAAAAAAACCGGATTTTTAATATTATCTGGTACAGCTAGAGTTCAACTAGGAATTTACAAAAAAAATATAAAAAAATTTGGTCCAATGTCTATTTTAGTTTTAAGGCAAGGATTATTTCATAAAATTTCTGCATCAAAAAAAGATTTATATGCATTAGAAATTGAGTCTCCACATATAAAAACAGATTTAATAAGAATGGATGATAATTATGGACGAAAAAATAAAGGTTATGAAAAATTAGATAAAACAAAAAAAATTAAAAAAAATAATTTAATTTTCAAAATTCCAAAAAAAAGAAAAAATAATTATCTATTAAATGGAGTAAAAATATCTTTATCATTTTACAAAAATTTCCATAGTTTTAAAGATTTTGATGACAAGAGTGTAAGCATTATATGTGATGGTAGTATTGTCACAAAAAATGGAAAAGATGTTATTAAGACTGGTGAAATAGTTAAATCATACACCTTAAAAAAATTATCTAAAATCTACAAAATAAATAAAAAAATTTTAATTTTAAAGGCAAATAAAGTTTAAACTTGATAAAATTTAAAAACAAACTTACAACTATTTTATGAAATCTTTAATTATAACCAGCCAATTAGTTCAAGATCATGAATTTATTTATCCATTTTACAGATTAAAAGAGGAGGGTATTGAAGTACATGTTTACAATCAAAGCAATAATATTGTAAAAGGTTTTTTTGGTACAAAAATTCCTCCACAAAAAGATGATAAAATAGTAAACCTTGATGATTTAAATGTTGATGACTATGGATTACTCATCCTTCCAGGTGGTGTAAAATCAATGGAACTTTTAAGATTAGACACAAAAGCAATTTCTATAGTCAAAAAATTTAATGACCAAAATAAAATTATTGGATCTATTTGCAGTGGAACAATGATGTTAATTTCAGCTGAAATTGTAAAAGGTAAACAAATGACAGGATATTATGCTTGGAAACAAGACATCATTAATGCCGGGGCTACATTTGTTGATAAACCCTGTGTAATTGATAAAAACTTAATAACGTCACCACACTACAAGTATAATGGAGAGTGGATGAGAAATATAATAAATCAAATTAAAAAATAATAAATCAACTTATCTTTATCATTTTTAGGGTGTTTACTCTATAAAATTTTTTATGGTTTTTAATTTTATTTTGTAAAAATTTGTCTTTAATATCCAAAATAGCATCTTCTATTTTTTTTTGAGGTCTAAAACCTATTGCTAAAATTCTACTCGAATCTTGTCTATAAGATCTTGGATCATTACTTTTAAGGATATCAATTTTATATTTTTTTAATAAACACCTATTTATTCTTTTGGCTATATCTATGATGCTTAAATTTTCAAAACCAACATTAAAAATTGTATCTTTTACTTTTCTATTTTTTTTAAATTTTCTTTGAATTGAAAAAACATAAGCATTGACCATATCATACATATTAAGATTAGGTCTAATTTGTCGTCCACCAAATACTTTAATCTTATTATTTTTTAATGCATTAAACGTCAATGCATTGACTGCAACATCTAATCTCATTGAAGGTGAATAACCACAAACTGTTGCTGGTCTCAAAATTGTTAAATCAATTTTTTTTTTGTAACTAAGCAATATTCTTTCAGCTATCATTTTTGATTTGTTATATTCTGAAACAGGGTGAAGAGGCAAATCTTCAATCACCTTTCTTTCTTTTTTAACCCCATAAACGCTACCTGATGATGCAAAAATAAATTTCTTAATCTTTTTTTTTATAGCTAAATCAATAAGATTATATGTTGCTAGTACATTTATTTCCCAAGTTAATTTGGCATTTAATTCTGCAGCAGGATCATTAGCTATTGATGCAAGATGAATGATAATATCAATATTATTAAGATCTTTTGTATCTATTTTTCTTATGTCTTTTTTAAGAATTTTAAGTCTTTTATTTTTTTTTAAATAATTACCAAACCAAAAAGTATCTACTCCAACAACCTTATAATTGAGTTTTATAAGTTTATCTACTAAGTTTGTTCCTATATAGCCACCAGCGCCAGTAATTAAAATAGTCTTCATTTTTTTTTAAAAAATTTTATAACTTTATCTATCACATAATTAACTTCTAAATTACTCATATGAGGATTAATAGGTAAACTTAAAATTCTTTTACTATATTTTTCAGTTTTAGGTAATTTGACTTTTCCATAAGATTTTAAAAAAACATCTTGTAAATGTATAGGGACTGGGTAGTGGATTGCAGTATCAATATTAAATGATTTTAAGTAATTTTTTAATTGATCTCTTTTTTGAGTTTTTATAATAAATTGATGGAAAGTAGGATTTGAGATTTGATCGTTATATTTCGGAACTTCAACATAACTTTTTAATGAGGATATATATTTTTTAGCAATTATTAATTGTTTTTTATTCCATAATTTTATTCTTTTTAACATCACATTACCGAATCCTGCTTGTATATTATCCAAACGAGAATTGGTGCCCCATATCATAGAATTATCTCTATTTATAAGGCCATGATTTCGTATTAATTTAATTTTATTATATAATTTTGAATTGTTAGTGACTATCAGTCCGCCATCTCCAAGAACATGAAAGTTTTTTCTTGGATGTAGACTAAAAATACCTACATCGCCGAAAGTGCCGAGATATTTATTTTTATATTTGGTTCCAAATGCGTGTGCGGCATCTTCAATTAGGAACAAATTTTTCTCTAAACATATCTTTCTAATTTTATCTAAGTTTGCTGGAATTCCTGATAAATGAACTGGCATTATAGCACTGGTATTTTTGTTAATTTTTTTAATTATGTTATTTACGTCAATATTCAAATCATCTGAAACATCTACTAAAATTGGCTTTAGCCCTGCATAAGAGATTGCTCCACATGTTGCTATAAAGGAATTTGAGACTGTAATTATCTCTTTGTTATCTTTTAATTCTAAAGCTTTAAATACCATAACTGCGCCCTCTGTCCAATTCCCCACTCCTAAAACATGTTTTACATTTAAAAATTTTTGAATTTTTTTTTCAAAATTTAATAATTCTTTGCCTAGGATGTATTCTCCTTTTCTTCCTATTCTTTTAAATTTTTTTATAAAATCTTTTTCAAGTTTTCTAAATTCTTCAGGAAATTTTGTAAATTTTACTCTCACAGTTAATTATAAAAATTTCTAATTTTACTGATCATCAAATCAAGATCCTTTTTTGTTACAAATTCATGAACGGGAAGAGAAATAATATTTTTAGAAAATCTTTCTGCATTAGGATAATCACCACGTTTATGATTTAATTTTTTTGCCGCATCGTGTAAATGTAGCGGAATAGGATAATGGATTTTACTATCAATTTTATTTTTTCTTAAATAATCATTTAATTCATCCCTTTTTTTACAATAAAACTGGTATAGATGAAAAACAGATTTGGCGTTTGCGTTTTCTTTTATAATTTTAATTTGATTAATTTTGCATAAGTTTTTATTTAAATACCTTGCATTTTCAATACGTCTTTTTGTAATGTAATTAATTTTTTTTATCATTTCTAAAGCAACAGCAGCTTGAATAGTATCTAGTCTCGAATTATAACCATAAATTTTACAATTATTTCTATCAATTAATCCATGATTTCTTAGTAATTTTAATTTTTCGTAAATTTTTTTACTATTTGTTGTTATAATTCCTCCATCACCCCAAACATTTAGATTTTTAAGAGGATGCATACTAAAACATCCAGTAATACCATAATTGCCTGCAAATCTTTTTCTTTTATCTTGTGCTATAATTGCGTGACATGCATCTTCCACAACAAATAAATTATATTTCTTTGAAATTTTTAAAATCTTGTCCATATCACATATTCTTCCAGACCAATGAACAGGAACAATTGCTTTTGTATTTTTATTAATTTTCTTTTCTATTTTTTTTACATCAATATTTAAATCTTCATTAATATCTACAAAAACAGGCTTAGCACCAGTTGTTGCAATTGCACCTGCTGTTGCATAAAATGAGTAGACTGGTGTTAAAACTTCATCACCTTCTTTAATACCTAATGCTTTTAACGATAAAAAAATAGCATCAGTACCTGAGCCTACACCTATTGAATATTTGGATTTTTGATATTTACAAAAAGATTTTTCAAAGTTTTCAACATATCTACCTAATGTAAAATCATTAAAATTAATTGTTTTATTTATTAATTTGAAGATTTTTTTTCTATCTTTAAATTGTTCAGACAGATAATTGTGTCTTATTTTCATTTTTTTGTCAGACAGATATTGTTTTAGTAAAAAATTTTTTTTCATAATTTTATTTTAAATTTAGTTTCTTTTTTTTGAAATTTTTTTTCATATTTTAAATACCATTCAATTACAGACTTTATACCTTCGTTTAAATTTATTATATTAGTCCAATTTAATTTATTTTTTGTTTTTTTATCACTAATCTTATAATCAATATCTTTTCCAACTCTGTCTTTGACCTTAATAATATATTTTTTTGGATTTAAATTAAATTTTAAATATATTTTTTGAACCAATTCTTTAATAGAGATGTATTCTTTTGATGAAAAATGATAAATATTGCCAATTTTACCTTTTCTTATAACCTTATAAATACCATTACAAAAATCTTGATTGTGAATAAATGATCTTCTAGATCTTCCACCACCATGAAGATAAAATTTTTCTTTTTTAAATGCTTTATGAATTGCTAATGGAATAACTCTATATAATTTTTGAAAAGGTCCGTAAAAATTAGCAAATCTTGATATAATTACAGGAAAATTGTAATATTTTTTTAACATTATTAGATAAGTTTCAACTGAAGAATGTGATAGTGCATATGGTGTAGAGGGCTTAAAATTGAAGTTATTTTCTTTTATATTAGCTGAACCGAATACTTCAGGTGTCGAAATCTTGATATATTTTTTCAAAAACTTTTTACTTTTTAAAAACTCATAAAGCCGTATTTTGCTTGTTAAATTTGATTTAAATGTTAGCTCTGGATAATCCCAGCTTTCAGCAACCATTCCTTGTCCTAAAAAATCAATTATTATAGAAGGTTTATATTTTAAAATAATTTTTTTTAATTTTTCAAATTCAAGATTTATATCACATTTTAAAAAGATAAAATTTTTTTTTTCATTTTTTGTTAAATTTGATAGAGGGTTATATTTGTTCTGATTTTGTGATGATTGTGAACTTGCAATTATAAAAAAACCTTTCTTAATTAAAAAACAAGCTAAATGACTTCCAGAAAAGCTATTACTACCCAAGATTAATGTGTTTATCATGAATTAATGTTTTACGATAAAAAAATTTATCCGTGAAGATCCGCCATAACTTTCGCTTGCTCCTCTTTAGCTTTTCTAATAGTTTCAAGCCTTTCTTCATAAGTTTTTTCAGGTGGATCATATTTATCAAATATATTTGATAAATTTTGAGAAAAATCTCTTCCTAATTTAGTTAATTCTATTGCTTTATCAGTAATAACTACTAAGCCATCTTTAATCCACTCATCCATATTTTTTATTTCTTTGCCAAAATATTCTTTTACATCAATATTAAATTGTTTTCTAAAATCATCATAATCTATTTTAAAATAACTTCTCATTTGTTGAGTAGCATGTTGTCTAATTTTATCATCTTCATCTAATTTCATTCCTCTAAAGATTGGAAATGAGTTATTATCAATTGATTTCCTATAAGAGTTTAGGTCATAAAAATTTTGTGCATAATAATCATTTCCTAAATTGCTCATTGATGAGCTTCCTACACCAACAAAGTTAACTCTGCCTCCTGTTTGATGGCCCGAGGCCCCATAGTGGAGCGATCCTTCATTAAAGGCTTTAGTCGTAGGACTATCTGGTAAAGAATAACATTCAAAGCCTGTTCTTATATAACCTGCAGCTTCTAGCTTTTGATTAATAACTTCTAAAATTTCTTTTCTCTGTAAAAAATCTGGAAGTGGACCTTCTGCTAACATTTGAATTTGATATTTGGCTACCCATGGCTTGTATGCCATCAAAGATAACTGTACCAGTGTAGGTTTTAGTTGAATCATTCGATCACATGTATTACCCATACTTTCTGGGGTCTGACCAGGCTGACCGATTAAAAGATCAAATGCTATTTCTTTGTAAACTTTACGAACTCTTTTGGTTAATATTTTTTCAAATAATTCTGCAGGTTGGATTCTATTAACTCTTCTTTGCACATTCGGATCCAAATCTTGCATTCCAAATGAAATCCTATTAGCTCCACAGACTTCATGATTGTATATCAATCTGTCCTCATCAACTCTTCTGGGATCAGACTCAACTGTAAAGTTTACGACTTTTGACCAATCGAATAAACTTTTTAACTTATTTACCAATATTTTTAAATCCTCTCTATTCAATATAGTTGGTGAGCCGCCGCCAAAAAAAACTGTTTCTACATTAAGTTTTATTTCATTTTTTTTTAAAAAATCAAAAAGCATATCAATTTCTTTATATAAATATGCTAAGTAATCAGTTACTTTTTGGTAGTCTTTTGTAATAAATTTACTACATGTACAAAACCAACATAACTGTTCACAAAAAGGAATATGAACATAAAAAAAAATAGGTTTCGTTGGATTCTTTTTTAACCAATCCACAAGTGCTAACTTATAAGAATCGGAATTAAACCTAAAACTCCAATGATCTTTTGTCGGGTACTCAGAATAATTAAAAACAAGGTCTTGATGATATTTCTTAATTAAATTTGCGTTTAATTTAATATTATCCATAAATTACATTGTAGTGTAAAATTTTACTATTGCTATACAATTTAAAATTCTTAAAGTCAATTATCAATAACTATCTAATCTTCATTGATTTAGATGTAGTAAAATAGTAATCACCTTTATACTTTAAAATTTTAAAAAGCTTTTTCCAATCCTTTTTACTTAAAATTGTAGAACCAATAAGCGTCCAATTTTCAAAAATTTCTTTTTCTTTTTTTGATGAATAAGATGCAACTGAAAAAAAAGACTTTTTAGAAACTCTATTTATTTCTAAAATTATTTTAATAACATCCTCTAAATTGTATTTATATATCGAACTGAAACCAATTAGAAAATCAAAATACTTATCTTTAAAAGGAATGTCATAATATTTCTTTAAAATTATTTTTGATTTAATTTCTTTTTCCGCTTTCATAATAGGATATTTGTGATCTTCTATTCCCCAAACCTCACAGTTGGGTAATATTTTCTTAAAATCTTTCATGATAAATCCTTTTTTGCATCCAAGATCTAAAATTTTAGATTTATTTGATAATTTGTATCTTCTAATTATTCTTGGTAACAATTTTTTCCATCTACCATCATAAGAAAATCCACCATAACCATTTTTTCTATTACCATCATAATAATCTTTTCCTAATTTCCAGGCTTTAACTTTGTCTAAAATATCTCTTTTGATTCGTCTGTTGACTTTTTTTGTTTTTTTAAAATATTGTGGATCAAAGAAAGACATTTTAAAATTTGAAAATTGGCCTTAATAATTTTCCTTTTGAGAAATTTTCAATAGCTGTGTTAATTTTTGAGATATGGAAATTTTTTTTAGGTAAAATTTTTTTAATGTTATTAATTTGATTAATCAAAATTTTTTCATTTAATTCAAAATTTTTAATTTTTGGTAAACCATTACTCCAAGCTCCCATTAATGTTTTGCCTGCAATAATGTCCCAAGTTTTTATATTAATTTTTTCATCAAATTTTGTATTGCCAATTATGACTATTTTTCCTGTAAATTTTTTACACAATTTAAAGGATTCTTCAATTAATTTGATTGACCCTGTACAATCGATAATCAAATCATATTTTTCGAAGTTTTTTTTAATGAAACTATTTATATTGTCAGAATTAATTTCAAACGGTTTACAATTTTTGAATTTTTTTAAATTTTTAAGTCTATATTTATTATTGTCTATACAACTAATACTTTTAAATTTTAAATAATTAAGCACAAAGTAACAAGAATAACCTAATCCTCCCATTCCCATAATTAATACATTTTTATTTCTATTTAATTTTGGTAATTGAAGAATGGCATTTGATGCGGTAGGAAGTGCACATCCAAGAAAAATAGACTCTCTCATATACTTATTATGATTATTCATTTTATATAATCTATTATCTGAAACTAAAGCATATTCAGATAAAGTGTTACATCCTCCAGAATTGATAATTTTTTTTTTATGTAAATAACTAATTGGTTTATATTTTTTAAAATGATTTTTTTTAACCCAACTCACAACAACTTTATCGCCTTTGTTAAAATTTTTAACTCCAGGTCCACATCTTACAATTCTTCCAACACCTTCATGACCCATACAGTGTGGTAAAAATTTATCTTTTCCTAATATTCCATTTATTTCATTTAGTTGAGTATGACATAATCCTGAGTAGTACATTTTTATCAAAACATATCCATTTGGAATTTCTCTGATATTTAAGTTCATTATTTTTAATTTTTTTTTTTGTTTGACCATAACTGCAGCTAAATTTTTATGAATCATAACGAAGTAAGTTTTTTCTTATTTTATATAAATTAGATTTTTTCAAAAAAGGATACATATTATCAATCATTGAAGGCTCAAAAGACCCATCTTTATTCATTTGAGTTTGAACTCTTGGGATTAATTGTTGAAAAGATGGCATTTTTATTTCACAAACTGTTGGTAAAGAGGATTTTATTATTTTTTTCAAATTTTTATTAAGATCTTTTTCTTGATTTAGAATATATGTGCTAAAACCTAAGCTCTTAGAAAGTTTCATAAAATTTGGCATTGAAACACCACTTTTATCATCAGAACCTACAAATTTTTTAAAATTTTTTTTTTGCATAAGTTTCATAGTTAAATAACCATTGTTATTTAAAAGAAATATTTTTACAGGAATTTTATAATTAATTATTGTTTGCAATTCTTGAATATTAAACATTATTCCACCATCACCTGTTATACAAATTGGCAAAGATCTTTTATTTGCAAAATATGCACCAATTATACCAGGTAAACCAAAACCCATAGCAGCAATACCTGAGGATGTAAAAAGTCTCTGTTTTTTTTTTACTTTAAATGTTTGCATTGTACATGTAAAACTTGTACCCATATCAGTAACAATTACTTCATTACCTTTCAGTATTTTTGATAATGAATTAATAAAATTAAATGAATTAATTAACTTATTTTGTTTTTTATATATCTGATCTTCGTTGAGTTCTTTTTTTAATTTTGATAATTTTTTTATCCATTTTATTTTTTTAATTTGTTTCTTTGATTTTAAATAATTATTTAAATCTTCAAGAAATAAATTAATATCAGTTTTTATTGGTAAATAAATTTTAAGGCTTCTCTTTAAAATTTCTTTTTGATCAATATCAATATAAATTTTTTTAGAGTGAGGAGAAAAATTCTTAATTTGATAACCGGTGATTGGTATAGATAATCTTGAACCAATTATAATTAAAAGATCACATGCTTGAATAGAAAAATTTGAAATTCTATTTCCAAACAAACCAGGTCTACCAAAGTACAAATTATTATTTGTTGGAATTATATCACTTGCATTCCAAGTTGATAAAAAAGGTATTTGTATCTTTTTAATTACATCTTTAAAATTTTCCTCAGATTTGGAAATATGCACACCATTTCCGATCAAAATTAAAGGCCGCTTAGATTTTTTAATTTCATTATAAATTTTATTTAATTTTTCTTTTGATGTAATCTCTTTAATTTTCTTTGGAACTTTCTTTTTCATAGATTTATTTTTGAATTTTTTAGATTGAGTATCTAAAGGTATATCTAACCAGACGGGACCAGGTCTTCCCTCTTCTGAGAGTTTAATTGCATCATTAAGTTCTTTTTCTAAATTGTCGTTTTTTTTGATAGTTTTTGCATATTTAGTGATAGGTCTTACTAAATCAATAATATTTGCTTCTTGAATACCAATTTGTCTTGTCCCAGATTTGCCAATCAAATCTTTAGTCTCAACTTGTCCAGATATTATAATCATTGGGATTGAATCTATCCACGCTCCGATGACACCCGTGATAGCATTTGTACCACCAGGTCCTGATGTAACTGAGGCTATTGCTGGTTTTCTCTTAATTCTATAATATGCATCCGCTGCCATAGTTGCTGATTGTTCGTGGTGAGTAAATATAAATTTCATTTTTTTCTCACCTCTAAACGCTTCATTTAAAAACATTGCCCCACCACCAGTAACACCAAAAGCAGTGTTGACTCCTTTTTTAATTAAATATTTTGCAATAAATTGGCTATTATTCATTTATTTTTGTAATTTATATATGTCATAAAAATAATTAGATTTATACATTATAAAGATTTAACTAAACTATTAAAAAATGATTTTTTTTTAAAAAAGAGTAAGAAATTTTAGTATGTTTTAGAGGTTTTAAATCTCTATTTAACAATAATTGATTAAATTTGTTTTCTAAATCTTTATTTTCTTCTGGGAATTCTTTACTTTGATAGAAATTATCCATTTCCTTACATGCTTCTAAAACCTCATCATCAGAGTTATCCTCAATATCGTAGCCAAGATCATTTAAATCTTTCAATAAAATTTTTTCTGATAAGCCTTTTTCTAAAACTTCTGAATAATGTAAATATTCACCAGTTTTTAAAGATTTATATTTTTTTAATAATATATATGGACAGTATCTATTGTCTTTAGTGTATAACCTATGAATATCATGAACATTTTTAATCAAAACATTTTTTCTGAACAACAGGGGAACATGGGACATTCCTGATGCATCTCCAACTAAATATTTACACTTTGAAGCAATAAATATATCTAAAAAATCGTCCTTCAAATTGTTTTCATTATAATAGATTACATTTTTAATTAAAAAATCTCTATTTTCATCTCCAAATACTAACATTTTAATATTTTTTTTCGAAAAATATTGCCAGGTTTTTGCATAATAAGGAGTCCTAGAATCTCGTAAATCATATCTAAATTCTACACTTTTTCTTATGTAAGCGTGATAATGAGGAGTCCGAGAATGAAAACAAATAAATTCACTACTTTGATTTAAATTTATTTTTCTTAATAATTCATTTCCTTTATTAATTTCTTTTTTAGTAAAATTAATATTTTGTGGAGTCTTAAACAAAACATCATGAATATCTACATCTTGAAAAGGTTTTTTATGATTGAAATTTTTCTTCCAATGTCGATAGTCAGATACAAAATTTTTTCCTATTAATGAAAAAATATATTTATTATTTAAGAACCAAAAAATTGGTTCCAAAAAAAACCTTGGTAAAATTATAAAATTTTTTTTTTGTTTTGAGTATAAAAATTTGTTAGCTATATAATCATTCCTAAATGCTAAATAAACATTATTTTTTCCATATATTTCATTTTTCACTTCACATAAAAAAATTTCTATTGGCAAAGCATAATGACCTATAGCTCGAGTTTCAATTTCAACAATTTTTATCTTTAGAAAAAATTTCGATAGTAAAAGAATTATTAAAAACGGTGAAAAAATGAATAATAGAAATATTTTTAAAAGTTTTTTTTTATGCATAAAATATCATCACGATAAAATAATTATTTTATTTCTTACTTTTTTTCAAAAGATCATAAAGTTTTGTCCAGGAAGTATTGCTGCTATCTAACACCTTTGCATTTTTAAAAATTTTAGCCTCAGAAATACATTCATTTAGGAAACTTTTTCCTTTACCAGATATCCCCTCTAATACAAAATGAAATTCAACATTTTTCATCTTATCTAAAAGTTTATTTACCCTTTTTTTTTCTTGTGGTAATTGATGAATTGAGCAAAGGATAACTTTTGTTAATTTTTTTCTTTTATGTGTCCATAAAGTTGTAGCTAAATCTGGAGATTTAAATGGTTCAGGAATTATTTCTTCTACAGAAATACCGTTTCGTTCTGCATAGAAATTTAAAATCATATTTTGACCATTTCCAGGTATTTTAAATGGTCCAATATTCATATCAGTATTTATTATTGCAACAGTCATATTTTCAATTTCTTTAATTTTTACGGTAACTTATAAAATTTTAAAAATTCTGTGTTTTTTTGTAATAACGGTTTTTTTGAGCTTTGAAATCTCACATTACAAGCGATTCTTGCTTTGTTAGATTTAAAAGGAATATTACCATGTATAACAAATGGATTAAATATTATTGCCTGTCCAAAATTCATTCGAGGTGGTTTTTTTACATTCATAAAATTAAGAACATCAGGTCCACTTACTAATCCTTTGGACTCCTCTTTTTTCATTATTGATAAGGATCTTTTTAAATCTATATGGTACGCACCTCCTTCATCATCTAGATCGTGTAAAGGAGCCCACAGAATATATGCAAAAGGTGAAATTCCCGATATCATTTCATAATGAGCTATTTGTTTAGCTTGATCTTCTCCAGGTGCATTAATTGTTGTATATGCTTTTCTTTGAATAAAAAGATTACTTCCACATAAATTTTTGATTAAATTTGAACATGAATTAATCATTAATTCAGATAAATTTTTATTAATATTTGAAAAATTTATCACAGCTCTATTTATTTGGCTTTTAGACATTTTAGCAATGTCTTTTCTGATTGTATTTATATCTTTTTTTGAGCCAGTAATACTCTCAATATTTTTAATAAATGAGTCTTTTAATTTTTTAAAAATTTCAATATTTTCTATTTGAAAAATAGCGTAGCCTTTTTCTTCATTTAATTCTTTAATTATTTCTTTCATCAAAATGTTCTCAATTATTTTTTGTTAAAATTATACTTGTATAATTCTTAAACAATATTTATTTTTTTTTTTTACTTCTTTGATAATCTTATCATCTTGTTTTAAATTCTTACTAGCATATTGTAAAGCAAAGCAATTGTTTTTCACTGCTTCTAAAACTACATCTCGGTTGTCTTGAAGGGATTTATCAGCATAAAATAGGGCATTTCCATTTTGTTTCACAGCGCTTAAAACTATTTCTTTATTTTTTTTTAATTTTTTATCTACATAAGACAAGGCGTTTCCATTTAATTTAACACTTTTCATTACAAAATTTTTGTCTTGCTTTAAAGAGTTATCGCAATATTTCATTGAATATCCATTTTGTCTTATAGCTTCAATTGCTATTTCTTTATCCTTTTTTAGTTTTTTGCCGACATGTTCAAAAGAATTGCAATACTGTTTAACAGCTGTGAGAACTATTTTCTTATCCTCTCTAAATTTTCTATCAGCAAATTGTATTGCCATTCCCCATTGTTTAGCTGCTTCATAAACAACTTTTTTATCCTTTTTTAGTTTATCACTAACAAATTCTAAAAATGTTCCCCAGTCACATTTTTTAAGTGCCTTTAAGATAAATTCTTTGTCATTTTTTAATTTCTTATTTGCATATTTTAAAGAAAAAACATTTTTTTTAAGCGCTTTTAAAACTAAATCTTTTTTTTTTTTTAATCTTGGAGATGCATATTTTAAAGCATAACCGTATTGTTTTATTGCCTCAAGAACCACTTCTTCATCGTCTTTAAGCTTTTGATGAGCAAATTTTAACGAGAAACAATATTTTCTTATTGCCATCAATACAATTTTTTTATCTTTTTTAAATCTTTTATCAACATATTGAAGTGCGTAGCCATTTTGATTTATAGCTGCGATCACAATATCTTTGTCTTTTTTAATTTCATCCGGAATAAATCTAATTGCGTATCCATTTTGTTTCACTGCTTCTAAAGCAATTTCTTTATCTCTCTTAAAAAAGTCTCTTACGTTTTCAATCAAATATCCATTTTTTTTTATTATATAAAGAATGAAACTTTTATCTCTTTTTAGTTCATCTGGAATTTTATGAAAATTCGATGGATCAAATTCTATAAAATTTAAAGCTTCAGAAAATTTCATTTTATATTTTAAACTTATTTTTTGGCATCAAAGATTTATCATATAAATTATTTTTGATACGACCGATTTTTACTCCTCTGTCTCTTGAAATAATTCTTCTAATGGTAAATAAATCACTATTATTTAACAATCTTTTATATTTTGGCCATACTCTCCAATCATCCCAGATTGCACTTATTAATTTTCCTGAAATTCCATTACTTTTTTTAGAACTTAAAAACAAAATAAGATCACAAGCATCTTTAAATGAAGAGCCTCCTAATTTTTTTTGTAATAAAGCTTTCTGGTAACCTTTTTTTCCAATTTTTTTTGGACCTGCTTTTAAAATTTCATTTAACATTCCTGTATTAATTGCGCCTGGAGCAACTGAATTAACTTGAATATTGTATTTTTTTACCTCCTCGGAAAGTGTTTCAATAAACCTAACTATGCCTGCTTTAGAGGTAGCATATCCACTTATCATCGGCAAAGGAGCTGCGGCACCACCTCCCGAAAGTTGAATAATTTTTCCTTGATTTTTCTTTTTAAAGTAAGGAATTACTTCTTTGCAAAGTAAAACTGAACCAAGCAAATTTATCTCAATAGTTTTTTTCCAAGCATTCCAGTTTACCTTTTCAATAAACCCTTTTGGACCATATATACCTGCATTATTAATTAGAATATCAATTTTTTTGAATCTTTTAATTGTCAGTCTTATAAATTTTTTAATTTGTTTTTCAGAAGATATATCGACTTTCATATGAAAAATTTTTTGACTCTTATTTTTCATTAAAGATAACTTTTTGTAGGCTTTTTTAATATTAGATAGATTACTTGAACATATTATTAAATCGGCCCCATGATACAAAAATTGTTTTGAAATTTCAAAACCAATTCCACTACTGGCACCTGTTATTAATACGGATTTTTTTTGAAAAAGAAGCTTTTGACTATGGTTAAATTTTTTTTTAATTTTTACCATTTTGAGTGTACCTCTGGTTTAATTAAATTTTCATAAATAGATTGAATATCTGGCATTATTTCAGAAATATTTTCTAATTTAGTTGCTTTTGTATTCATTTCAACTTGCAAAGTATTTGTAGCTCCAGGGATTACGACACTAACCTCATCGTGCATTAATACCCACTTTAAGGCTAAATCAATTAAATTAAAATTATCTGGGAGTAGCTTTTTTAGCCTTTCAATTGCCTCTAAGCCTTTTTTAAAATTAACTCCAGAAAAAGTATCTCCTACATCAAATGATTTTCCTTTAATATTATAGTTTCTGTGGTCATTTGAATTGAATTTTGTATCTTTATTAATGGTTCCAGTTAAAAGACCACTAGCTAAAGACCCTCGAGCGATAACAGCAATTTCTTTTTTTTTTGCTTCTTTAAAAAAAATTTCGGCAGGTCTTTGTCTAAATATATTAAAAACTATTTGAATACTTTTAACATTTGGAAATTTAATTGCATTCATTGCCTCAGATAAGTTAAATACACTCACTCCATAATGAGCTATTTTTCCAATTTTTTTAAACTCATCCATCATCTCATATAATTCTCTTTTAGAGCAAAGCTCTTTAGGTGGACAATGTAATTGTAACAAATCTATTTGTTCTACCCCTAAATTTTTTAAAGATCTATTTATGAATTGCTCAATTGTTTTAAAATTATAACCTTCAGGTATATAAGGTTTTATTCTCTGTCCAGTTTTTGTTGCAACAAATATTTTTTCTGATGTCGATTTTATAATTTTTGATATAAATTTTTCACTTCTTCCATCTCCATAAACATCGGAAGTATCAAAAAAGTTTATACCCTTATCCAAAGATTTTTTTAAAACTTTTTCAGCTTCTTCATCTGTTACATCATCCCAATTGCCACCAATACCCCAGCAACCCAAACCAATTTCTGAGACATTCCAGCCAGTATTTGAAAATTTCCTATATTTCATATTCAAAAATTTTTAAAATTAAATTGTTTGAAATTCATCATTATTAAATAGCTTTGAATTAGTTTTTTTTTGATACATTTACTAATTTAAATTTTTATAAATATAATTTGAAATTTTTTTATAACCTTCTTCAGTAAAATGACCATGATATTTACTATAAAAATTCAATTTTTCATTTAAATCTAATTTTTCAAAAATTTCCTCTACACTCATAAAATTCAAATAATTTTTTTCTGAAAGCTCCTTAGTTATAACTTCAAATTTATCATCATAATTTTTATCAAATAGCTTATTTTTAATAGGTATATGTATGATGTAAATATTATAACCTTTTTTTTTTAAAATCCCTAATTCATCAAATATATTCTGTGAAACTTTTTCTAACTCATCATTATAATCAATTTTATCGAATGTTTTATTTGAGATAAAACCATATATATTGTTAACAAATATCTTGGTTTTACTTAAAAGTAAGAAATTTTCAAAAGGCAATTTATTATTTCTCTTTTTAAAAAGGTCTTTTTGAATTTTTAAAATTTCACCTTCATTATTTATTAAATCTTGAGAAAAGTTTTTCATATACAAATAATTTAATAAAATTTTCTCTTTTCTTTCAAATATTAAATTTTCAAAATCCATGTCATTTATAAACCATAATATGTTATTTGTTTTAATATTTGGTAAATATTCTTTTAAAGTCGCAAAATTTAATAAAAGACCATTTCCAGGCATTGAGAGATTAAGAATGTTTTTTTTTTCTTTTAATTTCAAATTTGAAATTATATTGTCTTTTCTAAAAACACATTGCCCATAAGAAAAAGAGTCTCCAATTACAACAAAGTCAATTTTTTTATTCCAAGTCTTATTTTCATTATTAAAACCATATTTATCACTTTTATTAATTGCGTAATAACCTAGTTCGTTACAATCAATTATAAAATTATTAGAAATATGTGATAAAGGTAACAGATTATAACCTTTGTTAAGAAAAGACATAGGTGGTAAGGTGATTGTTGTGTTTTTATTTATTTTTAATTCGTCTTTATAAACCTTTAAAATACTTCTCTTGTCATTTCCTCTATTAAAAAACTCTTTTAAATTAAGTGTAATTTCTATTAAATACAATCCTATTGCTATAGACAAAGACACTAAAAAAAACCTAATTACAATATCTTTATTAATAAATTTTATTAAAAATGAAAAAACCAAAAGAGAAAATGAAATGAAATAATATTTTAAATAATATTTATGAGAAGTAATATCATACAACTTATCATAATTTTTGAGTTTATATAAAATGAGAAAGATTAAAAATAATGAAAAAATGACAAGAATAATTTTTATAAATTTAATCATTTTTAATTGATAAGTTGTATTTTACAGGCTTTTAATAAGAAAGACTAACATTATTTATATTATTGTGATGAGCGCTTATAGCAACAAAATCTAAAGGTATCATTTTTAATTTTTTTAAATCTTTGAAATAAAAAAATCCATACTTTTGCCCCTCTGTTAGATACACATTCAATTTATTTTCAACAATACATTCAAAGTAAATTAGTTTTCTTTTTTTTTTGAGACCAATCGTTTTAAATTTTACCTCAAAAATTTTTCTTCTAACTTTTATAACTAAACCAGTTTCTTCTTTTACTTCTCTTCTAACTGCTTTTAAAAAAGTTTCGTTCTTATTTAAATGTCCGCCAAATAGACCCCAATGATCTGGATAATAACACCTGGCATTATCTCTTAACTGTAATAAATATCTTTTTTTTTTATCAGTAATTAATGCTTTTGTAGATTTAAGCATTACGTTTTTCATGAATGAGATTTTTAAGATATTTTTCTACAATAACTTTAGTCGGTTTTGTTAAAAATTTAAATCTTTTTTGAAGTTTTTTTGTTGATATTTCAAACGATTTTTTTTTTGTTTTTTTGATAATTTCAATTTCACTTGATGAATTCATTATTTTTTTTGAACTGTAAATTAAATCTTTTATTTTGATAGGTTTTGTACATGCAAAATTAAAAGTTCCTTTTGTAGATATTTTTTTTTTAATTAAAAAATCTATAAATCTCGTAATTTCATCAGTCGTAGTTAGATTATTGAAGTAATTATAAATATTGTGAATTTTAATTTTTTTTCTTTTTAAAAAATTTTCAAAAACAGA
>MDSZ01170142.1_pt1 | contig 36571 bp, 31 predicted proteins | sample 811201 | NCBI WGS metagenome assembly MDSZ01 (sample SAMN05326647, study PRJNA326480) | marine metagenome | isolation source: seawater | place: Indian Ocean: North | collected 2010
GCAACCCCGTGGAGGTTCAAGTCCTCTCCTCGGCACCAGGTAGGTCCTTTAACCTGGCAAAAAAAGGGTGTTATCCGAACAGAAGATCTCCTTACACGGAATGCTGGATCGCCGCCCTTGATTTCACAAAAGCTTTTCCAACTTATCAACATATAACCTAACAACTACCTCTAATAATTTCGTAATCTACACATAAAAACAAAACAGCGTGGCTGCCAACGTTTTGCTCACCTTTAAGTCAAGTCGCGATTATTAACATTACAATAGGAATTAGATGCAGATTTAATTGTTCAAGAAACAGCTGGAATGAATTGATTCAATTTTCCCTTTGAATTCCGGATCAGTAAGTAAAGTTCGGATAAACTTAAGTTGCGTTGCTTCAAACAATTAAATTATTGAACACCTCAAAAGGGATCATTGATCATTACGGTATGTTCTCGATCGGGACCTGTCGAGACAACATCTATCCGGATATCACAAATTTCCTCAATTTTATCGAGATAGGAACGAGCATTCGTGGGAAGATCTTCAAGTTTCTTTATTCCGGCAGTTGTCTCTTGCCATCCAGGAAGTTCTAGATAGACCGGCAAAACCTCTCCCTTTGTTACTTCATAGTCAACACAGATAGCCAGATTCTCAAGCCCATCGAGCACATCAAGTTTGGTTATGCAAACACCCGACATACTATTGATGTTGGCAACCTGCTTAAGCGCGTACCCATCGAACCACCCACATCTCCGCGGCCTCCCGGTAGTTGCGCCGAATTCATTACCCACTCTGGCTAGATGGCTCCCCACTTCGTCAAACAATTCGGTAGGAAATGGTCCGGAGCCAACCCTGGTGGTATAAGCCTTTGTAATACCCAGAATATAGTCAAGGTCGAGAGGCCCAACTCCGCATCCGCTGCCAATCGCACCTGCCGTTGTATTGGACGAGGTCACGAAAGGGTAAGTCCCATGATCAATATCCAATAATGCTCCCTGCGCTCCTTCGAAGAGGACATTGGCTTCTGTCCTTCGTAACTCGCTCAAATCACTAACAACATCAGAAACCATCGGTTTAAGAGTATCTGCGTACGATAACGATGCCTCGAGCACGTCCTCTATTGAAACCCGACGGCTGTGGAAATAGTTCTCTAAGACAAAATTATGATAATCCATAATGTCTTCGAGTTTTGTAATAAAAGACTTCTCGTCAAAGAGATCACCGACTCTCACTCCACGTCTAGACACTTTATCTTCATAGGCTGGTCCGATTCCTCGTCCAGTTGTACCTATTTTTTGATTCCCCCTGACGTTTTCCCGATTTTTGTCCAGCGCTATATGGTAAGGCAGAATCAACGGACAACCAGATGAAACCTTTATCCTGTCCCTCACACTCTGTCCGGCGTCTTCCAATTCGACAATTTCCCTGAAAAGATCGGGAATAGACAACACTACTCCGTTACCAATAAAGCAGGTGACCTGCGAGTGAAGAATACCTGAAGGGATCAAGTGCAAGACCGTCTTCTCGCCGCCCACAACAAGCGTATGTCCCGCGTTATGCCCCCCTTGGAACCTGACAACGGCTGAAGCCTTTTCTGTTAGCAGGTCAACGACTTTACCTTTACCCTCATCGCCCCAATGGGTACCGATAACAACAACATTTTTGCCCATCAGTCCTCTCTCTGAGTAAGCACCCACTTGTCAGCCTTGCGGATCAATAAAAGTTCATGCCCACTTGGCTCACCCGTTTCCAGAACTGCATAACCCTCTTTTCGCAAACGATTCATTTCATGCCACAAACCAGCTTGGTCTTCATCGTTACCCTCTGCAACGACCACTGAGGGTCGTGTATGAGTTTCAATTATCTCTTCACTCGCAATGTTTCTGACATTAATCGAAAAACCTGTAGCTCCCCGAGCTACTCGACCGAAAACCTCGCCGATATGATCGTACCGACCTCCTTTAGCCACACCATGACGAAGGCCATCCACATAAGCTGAAAACACAATTCCAGTGTGGTACTCGTAGCCTCGAAGTTCGCTCAGATCAAAATAGATTTGAATATCTTCGAAACGATCCTGGACCGCCTCGGCGACACGTTGAAGGTTGTCGATACATTCAATAATCCCAGGGTAATCATTAAAAATCTGCCTAGCACCTTCTAACATCAATCCATCACCCATTAATCCTGGAAGAGCACCGAGCAGGTCTGATTTTGTTGTCTCAACTCCAAATGCTTCTAACAAGCCAGCTATTTCTCGCGGAGATTTCTTTTGTACCGCCGCAAAAACCTGTTCCTGTTCATGGCTAGTTAGCCCTAACGACTCGACTAGCTGGCGGTAGATAGCCACATCCCCCAAGTCTATTTTTACCCCTTTGAGACCCAGGGCACGGAGAGATTCGATCATCAGGCTGACAATTTCAATATCGCCACGATTTGAACTATCACCAAACAGTTCTGCTCCTACACTCAGTGGAGTTCGGCTCTCTAGCAGTCCGTCGGGCTGCGAATGCACAACTGTCCCGGCATAGCAGAGTCTGACAACCCCGGACTTGTTTAGGCTATGCGCGTCAATGCGAGCAACTTGGGGAGTGATATCGGCGCGGAGTCCCATTGTTCTACCAGACTTGAGATCGGTGACCTTGAGCGTTTTCAGGTCCAGATCATGCCCAGTGCCCGTCAACAACGATTCAAGGTATTCGACAATCGGGGGGATTACATACTCATATCCCCAAGTAGAATACAAATCCAGGAGACGCCGTCTGACCTCTTCGGTTCGGTTTGCTTGGGGAGGCAAAACATCCTCAACGCCTTCCGGTAACAACCAGCGATCAACAATTTCCATTTCTGTTACCTGATTAGATAGAGCAGACCTGTTCCAAGCAGCATACTTGCTAAACCTACAGTTCTCATCGTCTTATCGTCTACCTCCGAAAGCAACATGACCGTCTCTTTCCATCGTCTGGGGTAAAGGAAAGGCACTATCCCTTCGATCACCAAGACTAGGCATAGTGCCACAGCGATTTCGTGCCACATTGTTTTTACCAGTAGAAAGAAGCGGCCGCCACTATACGCGTTAGGCTCGATTCGTCAACGTCCAAGTTGATTTGAGTTCATATATTTGAAAAATTCACTATCTGGCTGAATCAATAACACGTCACCTTTATTAGAAAACGTTCGCTGATACGCCGACATACTCCTGTAGAATTCGTAAAAGTCCTTGTCTTTCTGGAAGGCTCCTGCATAAATAGCGGCAGCCTTTGCGTCGCCCTCACCGCGAATCTCTTCAGCGCTTGAGTAGGCTTCCGCAATCAAAACCTCTTGCTGCTTATCTGCATCGGCCCGAATCCCCACTGCTAACTCCTGCCCTTTTGCCCGATGCTCACGCGCCTCGATATCTCTTTCAGTATTCATGCGATCGTATACCGACTGACTGACCTCCGGAGGCAGGTCTATGCGCTTGACGCGCACATCGACCACCGAGACACCGAGTTGTTGCTGAGCTACTTCATTCAGGTTCGTCGTCAGAACATTCATCAGCTCGTCTCGCTCACCTGACACAACCTCGTAAAGCGTCCGTTTACTGATTTCGTTACGCAGCCCCGTGTTAATTCTCTCTTTCAACAACTCTTCCGCGCGCCGTTCATCTCCAGAAGTAGCTGTATAATAGGTTTCTACGTTATCTATTTTAAACTTGGCGAAAGAATCGACGATTACAGCTTTCTTTTCCAACGTTAGGAAACGTTCTGGAGGCGCGTCCGATGTCAGAATACGACCATCAAATTTTCGCACTTCGTTAATTATTGGCAATTTTACATGGAGCCCTGGCTTGATGTCGTCCTGGACTACCTTCCCAAATTCGAGCAAAACAGCACGCTGCATTTCCGTCACGATGAATAAAGAGTTCATGCCAAGAACGGTGAGCGCCAGAACAATTAAAGCTAGAACGAGTGTTCGGTTATTCATTATCGTCTCTCCCTGGTGTTTCTCTCGTTACTTCCACTATTGTAATTTGGCCCGCTTGCGGGATCAGTCTGGCTAGTACTGCGGTTACCTTGGGACTGCTCCATGATCTTATCAAGCGGAAGGTAAAGAAGATTGTTACCTCCGTCGACATCGATCATAACTTTAGTCGAATTAGACATAACGGATTCGATTGTATCGATATACATTCGTGACTTCGTGACCTCAGGTGCAAGCCTATACTCCGCGTAAAGCTTGTTGAATCGTTCTGCCTCACCGCGCGATTGCGCAATCACCCTTTCCTTGTATGCTTGCGCTTCTTCCAGCAAACGCTGGGCATTACCGCGAGCTTCCGGGACGATCTGATTAGAATATGCATCGGCTTCATTACGTAGGCGAACTTCATCTTCACGCGCCTTGATAACGTCATCAAAAGCCGCGCGAACGGCGTCCGGTGGGGCCGTCTCATCAATATTAACCTGCGTCACTTGTATGCCCGTTCCGTAATTTTCCATATAATTTTGAATACGCTCTCGCACTTCCAGTGCCAGAGCCGCACGACCCTCGGTTAATACCTCGTGCATCTCGGTGCTACCGACAACATGACGCAGCGCGCTTTCCGTTGCCTGATAGAGGCTTTTATCAGGTTCGCGTACTTCCAACATGTATTTGGCAATGTCGTTGATTACATACTGGACAGTCATCTTTACCTTCACGATGTTTTCGTCTTCGGTAAGCATTTCTGATTGATGCGGTCGAGATCTAACTCGCGTGACATTCTCTATCATTACTCGGTCTATCAACGGCGGATTCCAGTGAAGGCCAGGCAAAACAATGGCTTCTTGGACCTCTCCAAACCTAAGTACAACTCCCCGTTCTTGCTGATCGACAGTGTAGACCCCCAAGACAAGATAAATGACGAGTGCAATAGCTGCCGCGAGGCCAATTAATGTTTTGTTTATGCCGCCTGAGGAACTTCCGCCAGAGGCGTTGCCGCCTCTACCTCCACCAAACATCTGGGAAAGGTTCTGCTGCAACTTGCGGAAAGCCTCGTCAAGATCAGGCGGTCCTTCATTGTCTCTATTACCCCACGGGTCCTTGTCACCGCGATTACCACCACCCGGTTCATTCCACGCCATTTTTGTCTCCCGTCAAAAATCTCAATATGGGAGGGCTACTCCCCTATTTGCTAAATCCTCGAAATAAGCATCATGTTCATCGCAAAAGATCGCGCCGATGCCCTACAATTTTCCTCAAACTACTTTCCTGAATCTTCAAGTGTATTTCAATTGACCCATCTTCGCAGATGTTCTCTTCAACTACTGCACCAATTTCAAAGAAACGGGCGCGCATTCTGCCATCTTCCGGTCCGAGGGTGATAATGGTTTCTATAGCATCTTCTGCCAATCTTTCGGCTATAGCCTCTAAAAGGAGATCTCCTCCATCGCCAGTGACCCCAGACACCCAAACCTTTGTAGGCCTGCCATCGGAACCTCTCTCAATACGGGGCGCCTCTTCCATCAGATCAATTTTGTTGTAAACCATAAGCTGCGGAATCTCCGACGCATCAATCTCACCCAACACACGGTTAACTTCATGGATCCGCTCTTCCTTTAACGATGCAGATCCATCTACTACATGCAAAATCAAATCAGACTGACTGACTTCCTCAAGAGTGGCGCGAAAAGCGTCAACAAGTCCGTGGGGAAGAGCTCTGATAAAGCCGACAGTATCCGCGAGAACTGCTTTTCCGATAATTGGCAGTATCAAATTTCTAAGCGTTGGATCTAGGGTGGCAAATAACTGATCTTCAGCATGGACGCCTGCATTACACAACCGGTTGAAAAGAGTCGATTTACCTGCGTTAGTGTAACCGGCAAGAGAAATCGTACTGGTATCTGATCTTGTGCGACCTCGACGATTGAGCGCACGTTGGCGTCTAACATTAGCTAATCTGCCATTGATTTGCTTTATTCTGTTACCCAGCATCCTTTGATCAGCCTCTAACTGTGTCTCACCAGCACCGCCCAGCCCCGAGCCAGAGCCAGCACCGCGACCAGAACCACCGCGTTGACGATCAAGGTGTGACCAACCTCGCACTAATCTTGATGCCGCATGATCCAATTGCGCCAATTCGACTTGGAGCTTACCCTCGTGCGTTCTAGCCCTTCTAGCGAAGATTTCCAATATCAGACCCGTTCGGCCTAAAACACGACGTTGGAGGGCTTTTTCCAAATTTCGCTCTTGCGTGGGCGAAAGATCATCACCGAACACAATCAAATCGCACTCTCGCTCCGCGATCCAACTGGCGATCTCGTCGACCTTCCCACCACCCACGAAGGTTTTGGGATGCGGAATCTTTCGCTTGCTAGAAAGACAACCTATAGTTTCAAGACCGGCAGATGAAGCAAGCTCTGCGAGCTCTGCTGAAGTTGCTAAATCTGACTGCTGCTGGTCGATATGAACGAGCAATGTGCGCCTGCCCAGATCATGTCTATCTAGAAACAATGTTACTTAGTCCTCCCGAGCAGTCACTCGCGGCCTTCAATTACTCTTGATCATCCACAGCTAGTTTTACATTTCGGGCTGGCACAACTGTCGATATCGCTGATTTGTAGACCATTTGGCTGACAGTGTTTTTCAAAAGAATAACGAACTGGTCAAAGGACTCGATCTGCCCCTGAAGCTTGATTCCATTGACAAGAAAAATAGATACAGGTATTCGATCTTTGCGCAGTGCGTTAAGAAAAGGGTCTTGTAAAGATTGCCCTTTAGACATCTTGCTCTCCTTGGTTCACGGGCCTAAAGCCGGCAAACGAATTCACTAAAATGAGCAAACACCTGCGTACCTTGATCCAGCTTGGCTCATAACTAGACCCTTGCGACCTTTCCGCCATCAGGTGTTATTTATAATCTGGGGTCATCATCTAATATTTTCAAGACCTCTGCTAGATTCGGCCTAGATTGTATTATTAGGTCTTGCCAACTTCTGAGCCAAGTATACTGACGCTTGGCCAACTGCCTTGTAGCAGCGATCCCCGTCTCCATCATAGTATCGTAATCGACTTCCCCATCCAGATAAGACCAAATTTGCCGATAACCCACAGCCCGAAAAGCTGGTAAACCCTTATGATTTTCCGAATTAGACTTAAGTGTCGCTACCTCTTCGATTAGACCGAGATTCAGCATCTCCATAAACCGATCCTGGATAACCTGATGCAATTTGGATCGATCGGTGGGTAATAATCCCACTTCAGTCAGCGGAAAAGGGCAGGGAGCCATCGATCTTCGATGCAATTCAGTTAAAGTAATGCCCGTGATTCGGTATACCTCTAACGCACGTTGCAAGCGTTGCGTGTCCGAAGGCTTAATCCTTTCCGCGGCCTCCGGATCAATAACTTGGAGGTCTTCATGCAGAGCACTCCATCCGCGTGCAGCCGCATCTTCGTTGATAGATTCACGGATCGATGGATCAGCTCCAGGAAGTTCCGCCAGGCCGTTTTTTAAAGCCTTGAGATATAACATCGAACCACCGACTATAACTGGCAATCGACCTCTAGAACGTATTTGAGGGACTATATCGAGAAGGTCGTGTCGGAAATCCGCTGCCGAATAAGGTTCAACCGGATCACGAATATCAACGAGATGATGAGGCAAACTCGCAAGCACATGGGGATTTGGTTTTGCTGTCCCTATATCCATACCCCGGTATACTTGTGCTGAGTCAGCAGAAATTATTTCAATATCAATGTATTCTGCGAGGCCTAAAGCTAACGCTGACTTCCCACTTGCTGTCGGCCCGGTGATGACTAGCGCGCCTTCTCGCACTCTATTATCTGCCACGTAAAAACATACTATCCAAGTCTGCCAAGCTTAGCTCACACCAAGTTGGTCGCCCATGGTTACACTGACCGCCTCGTTCGGTCTCTTCCATATCTCTCAACAAAACATTCATCTCAGTAAGCGTCAGTTTTCGGTTGGCGCGCACCGACCCATGGCAAGCCATCTTTGACAACATCTCATCACGTTGTTGCTCGATCCGATAAGTAAGACCGTGCTCCATAAAGTCCGACAGGACATCGCGGACAAGAGCCTCTATATCACTATTAGCAAGCATCGTGGGAACAGCACGAACAATAATCGACTCCTCTCCTGCTTTCGTCAGCTCAATGCCCAGAGAGTTGAGCTCGACAGATCGAGTTAAAACCAATTCTGCTTCTGCTTCGCTCACATTCATAGCCAACGGCACTAGCAGGGGTTGCATCTTTATTCCCTCTTCGTCCGAGGCAGACTTCAGGTATTCATAGGTGATCCTTTCATGCGCAGCGTGCATGTCAACAAGAACAAGGCCATTGGTGTTTTCTGCCAAAATGTATATTCCATGCAATTGGGCGACAGCGAAACCCAGTGGCGGAGAGCTTTCATCTTCTAATATGGTCGGTAGGCTTTGATAATGGTCCCTAGCAAACAACTTCGATAAGACAGAAGGTTTCGCTCTGCTACCAGTCCACGAGGATCCAAAACCGAACGGCATTGGCGACTGGTTCGGTTCGTCGGTTAGGGGATGGTCATTTACCCTGCCGCTCACGTCTTTGGCAAACGGATCCCTTTCTTCTATTCTTCTTTGACTATCAGGTCTGACGTCAGCTAGAGCCCGATGGATCGATCTGAAGATGAAATCATGAACGTCTCGGCTTTCACGAAATCTCACTTCATGCTTGGTCGGGTGAACATTGACATCAACAAGAACAGGGTTAACGGAAAAGAACAAACAATAGACCGGGCTTCTGCCGTGGTATAGGACATCCGCGTAAGCCTGTTTTATCGCATGCGTTACAAGACGATCCTTGATAATGCGATCGTTGACAAAGAAAAACTGTTGATCTGCCTGGGATCTAGAATAAGTCGGCAGCCCAATCCAGCCTCGAAGTATCATGCCGTTTCGCTCATCAGAAAAAGTGATAGAGTTTTCAAGAAACGCCTGTCCAAGAATACTAGCAACCCGCTGCGACTCCTCGCCACCAGCGTAATGCCGAACTTGCTTACCGTTATGTGAGAGGAAAAAATCCACTCTAGTCTGGCTGAGACTCATTTTTCGGACTACTTCATCGACTTTTAGAAATTCCGTCCTTTCTGTACGAAGAAACTTTCGACGCGCGGGCACATTGAAAAACAGATCACGTACTTCCACTGTTGTCCCCTTAACATGAGGAGTCGGACTTAAAACTGCAGCCATTTCCGCACCTCTGACCTGAGCAGCCCAGCCCTCTTTGCCCTCCGTAGTGCTGGTCAGCTTCAACTTAGATACCGAAGCAATGCTGGCGAGCGCCTCACCACGGAATCCAAGAGAATCTATCGCAGCTAGATCTCCTAGCTCAGATATTTTGCTAGTAGCATGCCTAGCAAGAGCAAGGTTCAGGTCATCGCAATGAATACCATGTCCATCGTCCTTAATTCTGATTAACTTCGTACCACCCACATCTACTTCAACCGATATGCGTGAGGAGCCCGCATCAATTGAGTTCTCTAGGAGCTCCTTGACCACCGAGGCCGGGCGTTCTATCACTTCACCGGCAGCTATCTGATTCGCTAGACGTTGATCCAGCAACGCAATTCTTTGCATTAGCCTGTTGGTATCTTTAGTTTCTGACCAATTCGAATGGTATCACTCCGAAGGCCGTTTATAGCCTTAAGTTGTTCAAAACTGACCCGATATCTTTGCGCTATTTCGGACAAGGTATCGCCCCGTTTGATTACATGTGTGACTTGTGGCCCATTCTGACCCTGCTTAATCCAAGCCAAATAAGAGCCAGTAGGCGGACTACTGAAGATCGTAGTCCGAACCCCCTCAAAAATGGCTTTCGCTAGTTTACCCTGATGAGCCCTGTCGCCGAGCCTTCTCTCTTCTCCTGGATTTGAGATATAACCAGACTCGATCAGGATAGAGGGTATATCAGGTGATTTCAGCACGGCAAAGGACGCTTGCTCCACTCTCTTTTTGTGAAGCTTGTTTACCTTGCCAAGCTGCTCCAAAACCGCATTACCCATCTCCAAACTGCGAGAAAGACTCTCCGTCATTGATAAATCGAGCAAAACCCCAGCCAGCAAGTCATCTTTATCGTTGAGGGAAACGCCTCCAACTCCACCAATTAGGTCGCTTCGATTCTCTTTTTCCGCCAGCCAACGGGCTGTCTCGCTGGTCGCGCCTCTTTGTGAAATAGCATAAACCGAGGCCCCACTTACCTTCGGGGTTTTAAACGCGTCGGCATGAATAGAGAGAAAAACGTCTGCCTGGCTTTCGCGAGCAATCTCAGTCCGTTTCCTAAGAGCTATAAAATAATCACCTTTGCGCACAAGAACTGCCTTAAAGCCAGGCTCCTTGTTAAACAAAGCTGCAAGATCCTTAGCAATACCTAGCACTACATCTTTTTCATAAAGTCTGGTTGGGCCGATCGCTCCCGGATCATCGCCACCGTGACCAGCATCAATCGCAACTATTACATTCCGCCTATGTTGGATCGTTTTTACTGATTTCCCCACATTTTGGGCTTTGGGTAGATCTTTATCGTATAGATCTATGACCAACCTATCGCCATATTGCATAATGGGTTCAAGAACAAAACTTCGCGGTTCAACCGCCCGAATCATATCGAAGACAACCCTGACATCTTTACCCGCATTGCGACGAGACGCACGAACTCGACTAATTTGGGTTCCGTCCAGTTTTAACTCGCCAACATCAACAGCCAGATCAGCTCCGCTGATGTCAATGACTACCCTATCAGGGTTTCCCAATGTGAATATTTTATGTTCGGCCGGTTGAGCCAGATCAAAAACGACTCGGGTCCGCTCTGGAGAGGGACGAACCCGCAAGCCATCAACGCTGGTGCTGGCATATGCAACTTCCATTAAACACAAGTGCACAACGGTGATAAGTAGCCTGGTTTGGATCAGTATTGACCATAGATTAACGTGAGCGCTTCGCAAATTGTCTCACCATCCGCTGACATTGCCTCAACGCTTATATTCCGTTTTTCCCCAGATACATCAATAAAAATTTCGAGATCATGCTGAGGTAAACAGCCAACCGCTTTTTCCGGCCATTCCACGAGGCACAAACCTCCTCCAGCGAAATATTCATCAATACCAATGTAATCGAGCTCTCCAGGGTCGCTTAATCGATAAAGATCAAAATGAAAAACTATCGAAGCGCCTATTTCATAAGGTTCAACCATCGTAAAAGTCGGACTCTTAACTGCAGCCGAATGCCCCATCGCTCGCAGGAGGCCCCGGCAAAGCGTGGTTTTTCCTGCGCCCAGTTGGCCTCTAATAAAGACAGCGCCGGAGCCCTTAAGCAACTGAGAGAGATGACTACCCAGCGCTAACATCGCTTCCTCATCAGGCGCAACAATTTTAATCACGGATTAACCAATCGCCTGATCACTGGCAAAAGTTCGGTTGCAAGTAACCCTCTTTCACCTTGACGATCTACTAAGTAATCGGCCGCCAAAGAATGTACGACAGCAGCCAAGCTAGTCGCTTCAGAAGGGGCTAGGCCTTGCGCTATTAAAGCAGCAATAACGCCACCGAGCACATCGCCCATACCCCCAACTGACATACCTGGGTTACCAAGGGGACAAAGAAACAATTCATCGTCAGTAGCGATTAGGGTGCCAGCTCCTTTAAGCAGAATAGTTCCACCAAATTTCTGGACTAGCTCCCGAGCAACTGTTGGTCTGTCCGCCTGAATATCCCTTCGACGAAGTAATCTCGAAGCTTCTCCTGGGTGGGGCGTAAGAACCCAGTCCACACGTTTCTGGGGAATTTGCGCGAGAAGATTTAGACCATCCGCATCTATAACCAATGGGATAGTCCCGGACAAAACTTCATCGAACAAAGCCCGTCCCCATTCGCCGATACCTAGGCCGGGGCCAAGAAGCACTACCGTCGCTCTACTGATTAACTCTCGCAGGACATCAACATCATGCACCTCCCGAGCCATAATTTCTGGACGGCGAGCAAGGATTGCTGAGACGTCCCTTGTTGCTACGCTGACCAACCCAGCCCCGGCGAAAAGAGCTGCCTCAGCAGCCATCATAACGGCACCGGTCATTCCTAAATCACCACCGACCACCAATACATGACCGTGGTTATTCTTGTGCGCATTAAGGCGTCGAGGTACTAGACTCTGAGCCAGCGCCCCGTAATCCAGACACGAGGCAGATGCTAGTACATTTGAGTAAATATCAGAAGGCACACCCAGATCAGCAAAATAAATTCGACCCGCATATTCAGGACCATCGCCCGTATAAAGACCAAGCTTTCGCCCGATAAATGTTACGGTAACATCAGCTTCTATACACTCACCTTGACAAGCTCCAGAATCAGCAGACAAACCTGAAGGCAAATCCACACTCAGAATAGGCGCAAGAGCCTCATTTGCTGCACGAATTGCTTGACTAAAATCGGGGCGCACCGGACCGGAGATGCCAGTCCCCAATAGGGCATCCACGATAACATCAGCATCAATCAGGGCTTCATCAAGAGCCATTTCACTGACACCGTTAGATATTGCAAACTCTAGACAATCCCAGGCATCCACCCCTTGTTCAGGCTCGCGACCTATCAGACACAAACGAGCCTCCAAACCTTTGGCAGCCAGCAGACCTGCGATCAAGAAACCATCACTCGCATTATTACCCGATCCACATAACACCGTAATAACACCGGGCTCAGGCCAAGTCTCTAGCAGCTCATTAACGCAGGCCTGAGCAGCTCGTCTCATTAGAACCAAACCTCTAATGCCAAGTTCTTCTATGGCAATTCGCTCTAATTCACGTACCTGTTCTGAGTTATAAAGAAGTTGCACCTTGTGGTTCACAAAAACGTCAAAGCCTGATTATATGCCAATCTATGAGCGACGTTGACTGGCAACTACTTGCAAAACATATTCGCAATTGGAGCAAGCAGCTTGGCTTCGCAGAGGTTGGCTTTGTTAATTCGGAAAAATCAGAACATCAAAGTTACCTCAACGAATGGCTGGCCAAAGGCTATCATGGCGACATGGCCTATATGGCAAAGCATGGCCATTTAAGGAGCGAACCTGCCAGCCTTCACCCGGGCACACGATCAATTATCTGTTTGCGGCTCGACTACTTCCAACGATCCACAGAACCAGATCGTGTGCTCGCCAGCGATTCAAAAGCCTATCTCTCGCGCTATGCGCTCGGCAGGGACTACCACAAGGTCATCCGCGGCAAACTAAAACAACTTTCGCGCAAAATAAGTGACCACCTAGTCGAACAAGGTTATGAAGGCTTCGACGCCAGGGTCTTTACGGACAGCGCGCCTCTTTTAGAAAAAGCTTTCGCTGAACGGGCTGGTCTTGGTTGGATTGGCAAGAACACTCTCCTCCTTAATGAACACGCTGGCTCATGGTTCTTCCTGGGCGAGATATTAACTAATCTGCCTCTACCTCCATCAGAAAAAACCAAGACTAATCGCTGCGGTTCATGCTCCGCTTGCATGGAAGCATGCCCTACTAAAGCCTTTACAGGCCCGTATCAACTAGATGCAAGGAAATGCATTTCCTATCTAACGATCGAACACAAAGGCAGCATCGACGAACCATTGAGAGAACTTATGGGCAACAGAATTTTTGGTTGCGACGATTGCCAACTGGTCTGTCCGTGGACTCGCTATTCACCAGAGTCTTCCGAGCCTGACTTCTCTCCCAGGCATAATCTTGATTCCTCAACACTTCTGGATCTATTTCAGTGGACGGAGGATGAATTCCTCACTAAGACGGAGGGATCCGCAATACGCCGAGCCGGTTATCTTGGCTGGGTCAGAAATATCGCTATTGCTCTTGGCAATGGTCCAAGCAGCGAGCGCATACTCAGAGTCTTAGAGTCCAGGTTAGGTTTATCTGCTCTTACTGACGAACACATTAAATGGGCTCTTACCCGTCTAAGTTAAAAAAATACTTTCGGTAATATTTCAATTCTTCGATGGATTCTTTGATATCGTCTAGGGCCCGATGTCTACTTTGTTTAGAGACACCATCCGCAATATCAGGTCTCCATCGCGCAGCGAGCTCTTTAATAGTACTTACATCAATATTGCGATAATGGAGAAAATTTTCAAGTATAGGCATATAACGCACCAAAAATCGTCTGTCCTGACCAACGCTGTTGCCACACAGGGGAGCGGACCCTGCGGTAATCCACTCTCTTAAAAAGTCTAATGTGGCAACTTCCGCAGCATGCTCACTGATACCTTCCTCTCTAACCCTATCTAAGAGCCCTGAATTTGTATGGTGTTCCGTATTCCATTCATCCATGGCCGCCAACAAGGTGTCAGACTGTTTGATACAAAAAACAGGTCCTTCGGCAACAATATTGAGCTCACTATCAGTAAGGATAGTTGCAATTTCGATAATCCTTTCTACCTCCGGATCAAGTCCCGTCATTTCCAGGTCAATCCAGACCATGTAGCGATTTTCAGTCATATAATCTGCCTACGTTTTACTGCATGTTAACTGAAAATTTCGACGGAATTGCAACTCGGTGTTGGACCAAGTGTAAAATAGCCTGATTCGTCCGCTTGGTTCCTCAACATGCTACCGCTCCTTATTGAACCCGAAACTCTGCACGAAAATCTGAACGCAGAAAAATTAATGATCATTGACCTTTGCAGTTATCAAAACTATGAACGTTTTCACATACCTGGAGCCATACATGTCAAACCCGAAGAGATCATTTCCGGCATCAAGCCAGCGACCGGTAAACTGCCTCCTCTGGAACAATTAGAGGCAGTCTTCAGCCGAATCGGCTATTCGCCAGGCTCACATATTGTCGCCTACGATGACGAGGGTGGAGGTTGGGCTGGCCGCTTTATATGGACACTAGATGTGGTAGGACATGCTTCGAAATCCTACCTAAATGGCGGGCTTCTAGCCTGGGCGAGTGCGCGACTGCCACTGACAAACGAAATACCAAAGACGGAACTCTCTCGAGTCATGTTACAAATTGACAACAGTGTTATTGCTGAAAAGTCCGATGTCATTGCAAGCATTAATAACGAGAGTGTTATAATCTGGGACGCACGCTCTCCGGAGGAGTATTCTGGGAACCAGATTTTCGCTGCCCGAGGCGGACACGTGCCAGAGGCTATTAATCTCAATTGGCTGGAGCTCATGGATCCTCAACGCGATCTCAGGCTGATCAGCAACCTACAAGAGCTCTTGGCAGATAGGGGTTTGACGCAAAAAGAAACCGTTATAACGCATTGTCAGACTCATCATAGATCCGGCTTAAGCTACTTAGTTGGAAAACTCCTAGGTTTAAATATCAAGGCTTACCACGGGAGCTGGTCCGAATGGGGTAATGATCCAGATACGCCCATTGAGACCACAGTCAACTGAGATGTTTACCAACCTGCAGAAAATTTTACCCAAACACCTGCTAAGCAGACTCATCGGTACGCTAGCTAAATCGAAAAATACGGCAATTAAAACGATCTTCATCAATGTCTTCTGCTGGCTCTATAACATAGACCTAGCAGAAGCAGAGAGATCACATAAAAAGAGCTATGAAAGTTTCAATGACTTTTTTACTAGATCCCTGAGAGCTGGCGCCCGTCCGATGAAGGGCCAACTCTGTAGCCCCGCAGATGGGACAGTCGCTGCTCTCGGCACCATCAATAACAACACTCTTATTCAATCGAAGCTTCATCACTACTCAGTACAAGAGCTTTTGGCGGAGGAAACTCACGAATTTAAGAACGGTTCATTTTTGACAATCTATCTTGCTCCTCACAATTACCACAGGGTCCATGTGCCTTGCCGAGCAAAACTACAAGCAACCTCCTATGTGCCTGGCGAGCTCTTCTCTGTGAATCAAACGACAGCCGAACAATTACCCAACCTGTTCACCCGAAACGAACGCCTGATCTGTAAATTTAGTACCGAATATGGCGCTATGATCCAGGTTTTAGTCGGCGCAATGTTAGTAGCAGGTATCAAACCTGCCTGGTCGGACACAATTTGCGAGCCGCGTCTGGCACTTAGGACCGTGATGCATCAACACTACCAGCAAGGCGAAGAAATCGCCCAGTTCCAAATGGGTTCCACTGTCATTTTATTGTTCGACGAGCCAAAACACTTTGTTTTTGAACAAGGGGATACGATTAAAGTCGGAGACTCCCTTACAAGATAACCTCTTCTATCGATGTACATCCCAGGAGCACCATGGCCAACCGGTCTACTCCAAGCGCTATTCCTGAGTAGTCGCCAATAGAACCTGTGGATTCCAGAAGTTTTTGGTCCACTTCCATGGCCGGTTTGCCAAGCATCACTCGCTGCTGATTGAATTCAGCAAAGCGTTGTTGCAACTCATCGCCATCATCCAGTTCATAGTAGGCGTTCGCGATTTCCAAACCATTTACAAAGAGTTCGAATCGCGCGCTGACATTGTCCCCATCCAGATTCTTGGTGATTTGAGAAAGTGCAGCCTGGCAGGCTGGATAATCTCTTACTATCACAGGTTCCTCTAGCCTAGGCTCGATGACCGAGGCAAATAACCCGTCGAGGTAATCCGAAACGTCGCCACCTCTCGCCAGGTGGGTCAAACCGTTACGCTGCGCCAACATCTCTAGCTCGTTACGTTTCACTTGATGAGGGTTGACCCCAAAAGTTCTCATGAAAAGTTCTTTGTAGGTAACTTCTGGTAACCGATCGAATTCAACTTCAAGCTCGTGGTCGGGACGCAAAAGCGCTGCGACATGCCTTAACAATGCACGAAGATCTCCTGCCATTTCCGACAACTTATATTGACATCGATACCATTCCAGCATCTGAAATTCCAGTCGATGTCGATGGCTGTGCTCTCCGCCTCGGACGGCCGGACAGATTTGGTAGATGCTGCGGCCGAAATTCGCGACGAGAGTCTTCATAGCGTACTCCGGAGAGGTTTGCAAAAAATAACTCGGCTCTCCATCTGTTCTTATGCTGTCGAGGTGAACCTCGACTGACCCAGTGTCACGCAATAAGGGCGTCGTCACCTCATGAACACCCTCTCTGTAAAAGTAAGATCGTATCGCTCTAGCCAGATCGCTCCTAAAAATTAGCGTGTTCAAATTTACTGTTTAACGCGATTCTGATATTCCCCGGTCCTTGTGTCGACTCGAATTATTTCCCCTATATTGAGGAAGAGAGGCACTTTGACAACGGCGCCGGTACTTAAGGTTGCGGGCTTTGAGCCGCCACTTGCTGTATCGCCCTTCAATCCGGGGTCAGTATCAGTGATTTCCAGTTCAACAAAATTAGGAGGCGCAACCGCAATGGGAACGTCATCCCAAAGGGTCACTGTCGCCCTATCGGTTTCTTTTAACCAGGGAATACTTTCTTCTACGGCAGCTCGATCAGCAGCAAGCTGATCGTAACTCCCATCAGTTCGCATGAAATGCCAATAATCTCCATCGCTATATAGAAACTCCATCTCGTGCTCCATAACGTCAGCCGATTCTAATGACTCGCCAGATTTAAAAGTCCGTTCCCAAACACGTCCAGATTTCAAGTTCTTCAACTTAACGCGATTGAAGGCCTGACCTTTACCAGGCTTGACAAATTCATTCTCAACGATACTGCAAGGATCACCCTCCAACATCACTTTTAGGCCTGATTTGAATTCGTTAGTGGAATAACTTGTCATCCTTAGGTCCTCATTCAAACTACTTTAGTTGATCATAACCTCTCACCGATAGAGATTGCAGATAAATCAATAAATCCAAAAGACTCGCACAAAACCTGCTTCTGGCCTAAAAAAATAACTAGCTTTTTGCAGCCTGATTCTCAAGCGCTTCAAGCAACCAAGTCTGCCTGACTAAAGACCGAAAGATATGGTCTCCAAATTAGCCTATGACCGATTTACTCTTTTTACCGAGGATGCTGATCCACTAGGAACCTGTGAGGGACTTTTGGTCGCGATCTCTAATACCCATCAAATACAACAAGCTATCCAAACCGAGCGTCGATATCGCATGACCAGCATTCTCTCGAACAAGAGGCTTTGCATGGAATGCTATGCCCATACCAGCGATATCAAGCATCGCAAGGTCATTCGCGCCATCACCTACTGCAATGGTTTGTTTCAACGATATACCTTCATGTTCAGCAATTAACTTAAGGAGTTCTGCCTTTTTATCCGCGTCAATCACAGGTTTTCTTACTTCACCAGTCAGAAGTCCATCTTTTATAACGAGCTGATTTGCGTAGAGGTAATCGACACCTAACCTCTTTTTGAGGATCTCGCCAAAATAGCTAAAGCCGCCCGAAATAATCGCTGTTCTAAAACCAAGATGGTTAAGCGTCCTAAAAAGCAGCTCAGCACCCTCCATCAATGGTAAGCGTTTACCGATCGATTCAAGAGCAGACGCATGCAAACCTTTGAGCAATCGCACCCGTTGATCAAGACTTTCGTTGAAATCAAGTTCACCTGCCATAGCTCGGGCAGTGATTTCGGCTACCTCCCTGCCAACCCCAGCAAGTTTTGCTAACTCGTTAATGACCTCCGTCTTAATTAGCGTTGAATCCATATCAAAGGCAATCAATCGACGAGTGCGACGGTAAATACCATCCTCTTGCACAGCAACATCAATCTCTAGATCGGCACAAAGAGCTAAGAGACACCGGCGAAAATTCTCACTCGGCTCTCCGCGTAAGGAAAATTCAACACACGCCTTAGACATCAACTCCGTTTGCTGCAGGGGCACACGTCCTGACAAACGAGTTATATTGTCAATATTTAGTCCATGTTCGGCGATAACAGCAGACACTTCCGCAAGATGATGAGACTTGACCCTTCTGGCGAGCAGCGTTAACAGATAACGAGAGGCACCCTGCAGGCCTACCCAATTTTTATAACTCTGCGGACTGACTGACACATAACTGACCTCTATCTCGAAAGGAGAGAGAGCACGTTCGATTTCAATCCTTAAAGCTTCGAATCCAAGAGGTATGTTCACCAGGATTCCTAAAGACAGATGGTCATGAATCACTGATTGGCCAATATCTAAAATGTCAGCATCTTGTTGACCTAACAGTCCAGTGATCGCTGATGTGATACCTGGTTTATCAACACCCGCGATGCTAATCAGCACGAGATCATTCATAATTATCCCTGTCAACGAACCGCGTATTATCCGTTTATCCGCTATACTCTCAACCGCTCGAATCCGACGAGTTTCTCTGGAGTATATTTTGAGCGTACCCATGCCTAAATTTAAACGTTTGCTGCAGTTGGTCGCAGGCCCACCTCTATTTATTGGATTGTTAGTGTTTGTCATCCTGTCCACTGACTTCGAAAAGCGAATTCAAGGGCAGCAACGTCAGTTCGGCCAAGCAACCGTAGCACAACTCTCCGACTTCCTCGTACCCTACGTGGTTGCAGGCGACGTCCTCTCCTTGAATGTTATCAGTGCGAAAATGTCTCAGCAGGACCAGGTCATATCCATTGCAATCTTCGATGACAAAGATCAATTGCTTGCGCAGAGCGGCAGCGAGAGTAAAGATGGCTCGATTTTTAGAGACGAGATGACCTTCCAAGGCTCCGCTATCGGCTATGTGAAAATTGCTGTTCCAGAAGCCCGGATAGTAAACCAAGGTTTCTTGATTCTTCCACTTCTCCTCGTGATCAGTCTAGTTGGTCTAATTCGGTTTAGACCTGATCTAATTGTTGCTTGGCTCTTCCCAGTGACCGAAGGGAATGCAACTATTTCGCTAGATGGCACGAACAAATCTGATGCTGATGAAAATCAAATAATTACTGCAGGTCCAGAATGCATGCTTGTGGTTCGAATCCGTCCAAGCCATCACCTCGCTCGGCACTTTGATCGATTTTTCTCCGCAGCGGAAAAGTTTAACGGTATCGTTGAACAAACGACTCCCGAAGAATTGGTTATCCACTTTGACCGTGACAACCCAATGTATGAGGCTGCTTCAGCAGGCCTCCTTATTCGGCAGCTCACAGAAACACTTCAAGGCAACATGACATTCGGAGGAACTATTGACATTGCGTCAGGGGACTCCAACGAGCAACGAAAAGCAGCCAGCTATTTAGCTTCCATCTCCGAAGGGGACCTTCTTGTTGTTAATGGCGAATCATTGCTCGCAGACCGAGCCGCCTTGCAGACCTTCCATCATCCCATGGTTGCCTACGGGGATTTACAACGAATCCTCGAAATCGATCACCAACAACAGTTAAAGCAGGACGCCGAGGCAATTGCAAACCAATAACCTTCAACCACTATTTTCGGGCCGCAATAGTGCTACATCATCGACTTTCTGAAAACCTCGAGGCAATTTCAACCCTCTTCTTGCACGCTCACCCCTATAGTGCTCAAGCTCATCTATTGTCAGACTCAGCGTACGCTTCCCTGAGGTGATAACCAGCGTGTCAACTTCGGAGAACACTTTAAGCTGATGCATAAATTCAAGTCTTTCCTCTCGGCGGGGCTTGGGAATATTCATGATCTTCACTCCTTTGCCACGCCCCAGTTCTGGTAAATCAGCCACCGGGAAAATCAATAATCTGCCCTCATTACTAAATGCAGCTACGAACTCATGTTTTGTGTCTAGAACGCGCGCAGGCGGAATAACAATACCGCCTTGGGGAACTGACAAAACTGACTTGCCCGCCCTATTCTTGGTCGCCAATTCACCAAAAGTAACAATAAAACCATAACCGGCATCGCTTGCTAACACGAATTTCGCATCTCTGTCCGCCACCGCAAAACCGGCAAAAACCTCGCCATCAGGCGGGTTAAATCGACCCGTCAAAGGCTCTCCCTGGCCTCGTGCTGAAGGTAGTGTATGGACTGCGGCTGTATAGGCACGTCCGGATGAATCGAGAAAAACCGCATCTTGATTCGATCGTGCCGACGCCGCCTGAAGAAGGCTATCACCTGATCGATAATTGAGTTCCAGAGCATTTACATCGTGCCCTTTGGCTGCCCTCACCCAGCCTTTCTCCGACAGCACTACGGTTACAGGCTCAGTCGATACGAGATCCTTTTCTTGGAAGGCCTGGGCTTCCTCACGCTCAACAATCGCCGAGCGACGCTCGTCACCGTATAGGTCTGCATCAATCGTAAGTTCTTTTTTTATGAGAGTTTTCAGTCTTGCTCGCGACTTTATAGTCTTCTGTAGATCGACTCGCTCCGCGTTCAATTGATCTTGCTCACCCTTGATTCTGGTTTCTTCGAGACGGGCCAGCTGTCTCAAACGTAGATCCAGAATTGCGTCGGCTTGCAAGTCACTCAGCTTAAACCGCCTCATCAGAACATCTTTTGGCTTATCCTCTGTTCGAATAATCTTGATCACCGCCTCGATGTTTACGTAGGCAATCATCAGCCCTTCGAGGATATGAAGCCTATCCAGAATCTTATCAAGCCGGAACTGCAAGCGTCGTAAGACAGTATTTAGACGAAACTTTAGCCATTCATTCAGCAAGCTTAGTAATGGCCTAACTCTGGGTTTACCATCTAAACCGATCATGTTGAAGTTAACCCGATAAGTTCTCTCGAGATCAGTCGTCGCAAACAGATGAGCCATCACCTGATCGACATCGACTCGGTTTGACTTTGGCACGATGACAATCCTGGTTGGATTCTCATGGTCAGACTCATCCCTCAAGTCCACGACCATAGGCAGCTTCTTGCTTTGCATCTGCGCTGCTATCTGCTCAAGCACCTTCGTCCCTGACACCTGATAAGGCAAAGTGGTGATAACAATGTCACCTTCTTCTTTGTTATAGACCGCTCTTGCCCTGATGGCACCACGTCCCGTTTCATAAATTTGCTGTATGTCTTCCGAAGACGTTATGATTTCAGCACCTGTCGGGAAGTCCGGACCCTTAACGTGGTCCATAACATCTCTTAATGAGCTTTTTGGGTTGTCGAGAAGGCGTATACACGCACTAACTACTTCTCTGAGATTGTGGGGGAGAATATCGGTCGCCATACCAACCGCAATCCCACTACCACCATTTAACAAAATATTCGGCAAGCGTGCAGGCAGGCTTAGAGGCTCAGTCAGCGTACCGTCAAAATTGGTTGTCCAGTCGACTGTACCCTGTTTCAACTCACCAAGCAGGACTTCAGCATAAGCTTTGAGCTTCGATTCTGTATAACGCATTGCTGCATAGGATTTCGGGTCATCCGGCGAACCCCAGTTACCCTGACCGTCGACGAGCGGATAGCGGTAAGTGAACGGCTGAGCCATTAAGACCATTGCCTCATAACAAGCTGAATCACCATGAGGATGGAATTTCCCAATCACATCACCGATTGTTCTTGCCGATTTCGTATACTTTGCATCTGCGCCAAGACGCAATTCATTCATGGCATGAATAATCCGACGTTGAACCGGTTTCAAGCCATCACCAATATGGGGCAAAGCCCGGTCATTGATGACATACATCGCATAGTTTAAGTAGGCATTTTCGGTGTAATCAGCTAGTGATATCTGCTCAACATCACCATCCATTGGAGTATCTGCCATAGTTAATTATCGCCCTAATGTATCTCTGCAAGATCACCTTTTTTTTCGAGCCAAGTCTTGCGATCGGGTGCCCTCTTCTTAGACAACAGCATGTCTAACAATTCATTAACCTTCTTCGGAGCGCCGACAGAAAGTTGCACAAGACGACGAGTATCAGGTGCCATCGCCGTTTCCCTCAGCTGGATCGGATTCATTTCACCCAGACCCTTAAAACGCTGGACAACAACTTTTCCAGGAAGCTTCTCTGCCGCCACCCTATCAAGAATACTTCGACGCTCGCCTTCGTCCAGAGCGTAGAACACTTTTTTTCCAACGTCGATTCGATACAAAGGAGGCATCGCAACATAGACATGGCCTTCATCAACCAATGATCTGAAGTGACGGACGAAAAGCGCTATCAATAGACTGGCGATATGCAGGCCGTCTGAATCAGCGTCGGCTAAAATACAGATTTTCCCATAGCGCAAATTCGAAAGGTCCTGAGATCCAGGCTCGATACCCAGAGCAATAGAAATATCGTTTACCTCCTGGGAAGCAAGGATGTCTGAAGAGTCGACTTCCCAAGTATTAAGAATCTTTCCTCTAAGCGGCATAATAGCCTGGGTTTCGCGATCACGGGCCTGCTTCGCACTACCACCTGCCGAATCCCCTTCGACGAGAAAAAGCTCTCCTTGCATTGCGTCAACACAAGAACAATCAGCCAATTTACCCGGTAGAGCGGGACCACTCGTGGGCTTTTTACGCGCCACTTTCTTGCCAGCTCTGAGACGAGCCTGTGCACTACCAATTGCCAATTCCGCAATCGCTTCACCGTCCGAAATATGCTGATTCAACCAAAGAGAAAAACTATCTTTGACAACACCGGATGTAAAAGTAGCCGCCTGTCTTGAATTAAGGCGTTCTTTAGTCTGGCCTGCAAACTGCGGTTCGGTCATTTTCGCCGACAAAACATAATTACAATTACTCCAGATATCCTCTGCCATAAGCTTAATACCCCTGGGCACAAGATTCCGAAATTCGCAAAATTCCCGAAGAGCCTCCAGCAGGCCAGACCGAAAGCCGTTAACATGTGTACCACCCTGCGTAGTAGGAATGAGATTAACGAAGCTTTCTGTGATCAGATCACAATTGTCATGCTGCCATTGCACGGCCCAGTCCACGGCCTCATCCCGACCTACCATGGAACCAGTGAAGGGTGCTTTTGGTATGAGATCAAGATCTCCCAATTCCGCACTGAGGTAATCTTTGAGACCGTGTTCAAAATACCATTCAAACTGCTTTTCATCGTTCTTGGCAGCGGTTTCATCAATAAAAACTACCTTCAACCCAGGACAAAGCAATGCCTTGGCGCGCAAAAGATGAATGAGACGAGGAACCGAAAACTTTGGTGAGTCGAAATAAGTGGGGTTTGGCCTAAAGTTAATCAGCGTACCAGTATTCCTCTTACCAACCCTATCAATTACGATGAGATTGCCGCTTTTTTCCCCATCCCGAAAAGCCATATGGTGTGTCTTTCCTTCACGTTTTATGAACACTTCAAATGATTCAGATAAAGCGTTAACCACCGACACACCAACGCCATGGAGTCCACCTGAAAACTTGTAACTGTCGCTATTGAACTTCGCTCCTGAGTGGAGTCGAGTCAAAATCAATTCAACACCAGGCAACTTTTCTTTTTTATGAATATCTACTGGCATCCCTCTGCCATTATCACTGACTGACATGGAACCATCTTTACGCAACGTTACACATATCTCAGTAGCAAACCCCTCAAGCGCTTCATCAACACTGTTGTCTATGACTTCTTGGGCAAGGTGATTAGGACGCGTTGTATCCGTATACATTCCCGGCCTTTTCTTTACCGGTTCAAGGCCTTCCAGGACTTCAATCGAATCTGCTTCGTAACTCTTAGACATGCTCTAACGCTTCTGAACCATTTCTCGTTTCGGTGTTTTTAAGGGAATCTGGCGTACTGAGACGGTCCACCTTGAGGAGCTTCATTATATTGAACAGCGGTCAAATTCCCTAGGAAAAGGCGACCTTCTCGAGCGAATACCCATGTTCCAGACAGTGCGTCAGCAATTCGCCAAGAAATTTATTGATTTGAGACTTTTCGTCCGGTTGAAACATATTGTTGTTCGGGGTCGGATAACGAAAGCGGAAGTTTCTATGCCGTTCAAATCGGACTACCTCTGCGGAACGCACATCATGGTACATCCGAACATCAAGGCTTGGCCATCTCAAGAAAAAATCGTCTTTCTCGCTTGTAACCTTGACAGTCAACATCGTTGTGAAAGGACACCGCTCAGTAATGCTTATTGACACGGTGGCACCTTGATAAGTCGTCGCAAGAATTCCAAAGGACAACTCTGACTCAGCATCCATATCCGGGAATAGCTTACGGAGACGAATGTAATTGGCATCACATTCCGCAATGTCTGCGATCAAATCCGGTACGTAAATATAGGTGTTCGTCATGGTTAATCCGTATTTCGAGCTAAAAACTTTATCACAATCTATGCAAAATATAGGGTTGATCTTACTCACCAAAGTATGGCAACCCTAATCCTGTAATTCTGGATTTATGCGTCTTTTATATCGCTATACCCAGTGCGTAAGACAACCCTGCAAGTAAGTGCGCACGTCTGTTCACTAATGCGATCGGGGTTCGTCTTTTGGCCCAATTAGACGCCTAATCAACTCAATATTACGCTGAATGGCACCTCGGTTTTCATCTAATACCTCGGCAGCCGCCACAACCATAGCAGTACGGCGGTCCTCGTTTAACATCAGATCAAAAATGGCTCCGTGCAGTTTCTCGATATCAGTAACAATACACATCGCATTACGATCAGCAAACTCTTGGGCGATATCTTCCACATTATAAAGGTGGGGTCCCATCACGACCGCAGCGCCTGCCCTAACAGCCTCTAGAAGATTATGACCTCCGATAGGAACCAAGCTCCCACCGACGAACGCCACTCTAGCTATCGTAAGGTAGGACTCAAGTTCTCCCATAACATCCAGAATAAGGATCGAATCATCGCGGCCTAGCTTGCTTGTTTGACTTAAAACCTGTGTACCGAATCCAGCAACCTCACAGTAATTTTCAATCGAGCTACTGCGATGGACATGTCTAGGGGCTATTACAAGTAAGATATCCGGTATATATGCTGCCAATTCTGACAGACAGGCGACCAAGGCTTCTTCTTCGCCTTTATGGGTACTGGCAGCCAATAAGACCGGTCGACCAGAGAGCAGTTTACGGGCCCTGACCGTCCTAGTCTCGTGATCATCATCATAGACCGCGTCAAACTTTATACTGCCAGTAACTTGAACAACCTCCGGATCTGCTCCAAGCGTCTTAAAACGCTGGGCGTGAGCCTCAGTCTGCACCGCAATAAGCGACATAGATCTGAGCATTCGCCAGGTCGTCAATCGAAAGCGAGCATAGCCTGCCGCAGAACGTGCGGACATACGCCCATTAACCAAAGCCGTTGGAATATCGCGATGAGCACAAGCCGCCATCGTGTTAGGCCAAAGCTCTGTATCGATCGTTAAAAGTAAGCAGGGCCTGTTATTGTTCAGGAACCGGCTGACAGCCCCTGGTAAATCGTAAGGCACATAGCAGTTTTCAACCTGTTCTCCAAGTAATCGACTGACGCAGTCACGACCGGCTGGAGTCATGTTCGTTATCAGACAACGATATCCAGCATCTACCAGCCACTGGACCAGTGGCACTGCCGCAATGGTCTCACCTGCGGAAACTGCATGGATCCAAATAACCTCGCCAGGAGTTTCAGTTCGGAACCAGCCAAAACGCTCCGTCAAGAACCGACGATATCCTTTTTCCCTGAACGACCGTTTCGCCAATCGCAATAAGATGAGCGGGAGCGCCAAGTAAATGAGGAAGCTATATAACAAACGATACATTGGCTAAACAGCATAACTTCACGATCTCCCCGTTGCCAATGGCAAAGAGTATAATTCCCTCTTGTCTATAATTTCCTTGGGAAAATGCAAAAGATCGATATTGCAATATTGGGCGGTGGTATTGCCGGCCTCTGGCTACTTAATTTGTTAGTAAGTCGAGGTTATTCTGTTGTCCTATTAGAAAAAGAAGCGCTAGGTGCTGGCCAAACTATCGCATCACAAGGAATGATTCATGGCGGGGTAAAGTATGCATTGCAAGGCCTTTTAACCGATGCGTCAGAAACGATAGCCTCCATGCCCACGCGCTGGCAAGCTTGTCTTAACGGATACGGTACACTGGACTTAAAAGCAGTAAAGACTCTTGCCCAAGATTACTTCCTATTCTCCGACGCTAAGTTAACATCACGCGTTACTGCCTTCTTGGGCAGCAAGACAATAAAGGGTCGCGTCACCCGCGTCAAAAAGATAGAACTGCCCGACGTACTAAAGAGCCCACAATTTAACGGCCAGGTCTATCGACTGCAGGACTTCGTTATAGACGTCCCATCTCTAATAAAGGAATTAGCAAGGCCTTTTCACGCGAGGATCCACACGGGCCAATTCGAATTGGATACTGCTCAGGGTACAGTTAATGGAGTACGACTTTCTAATGGTACCGAGTTCGTAGCACAACATTACATTCTTGCAGCGGGTCAAGGTAATGGCGAACTGATCGAAAAACTAAATCTGCCCGTGAAAATGCAACTTAGGCCTCTGAAGCAGGTCATCGTTAAAGGCAATAGTCTGCCCAAGCTCTACGCACACGCCGTAAGCATCAAGGCTGGTGATAAACCAAGGTTGACGATTACGACACATTATCTCGATGATGGAAGTACGTGTTGGTATTTGGGCGGACAGTTGGCTGAAAAAGGCGTCAATCAATCCGATGAGGCCCTTATAGAACAGACAAAATGTGAACTGCGTGAGTTGTTACCTTGGTTAGAATTATCCGAATGTACTTATCAAGTGCTCAGTATCAATCGCGCAGAACCAAGTCAGCACGAACAGAAAAGGCCCGACACCCCTTACGTTCGACAGTTTGGTAATAATACTGTCTGCTGGCCAACCAAGCTTACGCTCACCCCTCTTCTTGGCGATATGGTTGAAAAGTTGCTGCGATTCGCGCCTGTGAAGGATCCTCAAATCAGTATTGAAGAACCCGTCCGCCTCGCCGATGCGCCCTGGACGAAGAAAAAGTGATGATCAATCGCCGACTCCTACCTGGCACTGATATCGATCTTCCCTGCCTAGCCCTGGGTACCGTCAAGTTCGGCCGCAACGAAGCAGTGAAGTACCCAAACAAATTCGACCTTCCAAGCGACAGGGAAATCGTAGAATTACTCGAGCAATGCCAGCAAGCAGGTATCGATCTTCTGGACACGGCCCCTGCTTACGGCGTAAGCGAAGAAAGGATTGGAAAGCTGCTGCCTGGCCGAAGGCAGGATTGGCTGCTGGGCACCAAAGCCGGGGAGGCCTTTGTAAACGGTCGGTCTTCATTTGACTTCAGCGCTGAAGGCATTCAACTCAGTGTCGAACAGAGCCTGAAGAACTTCCAAACAGACTATCTGGACATGGTCCTAATCCATTCTGACGGTAATGATCTAAAAATCATCGAAGAAACTGACGCACTAGACACTCTGAACAAAATGAAAAACGCCGGCAAAATCCGATTGGCAGGTATGTCGACCAAGACAAAAGATGGTGGGCTAGCAGCGATCAAGTATTGCGACATAGTGATGTTGACTCTAAACCTAATGGATCGAAGCCAGCTCGCGGTAATAGAAGCAGCCAAAGACGCTAAAAGAGGTGTTCTCATAAAGAAAGCATTCAATAGCGGACATGCTTCCCCCTCCGACAATCTTCGATTCGTACTCAGCCATGAAGCAGTGACTTCCGCAGTTGTCGGCACCATCGATCCTCGACACATGCAAGAGAATATAGCTATCGCATCAATGTTCTAAAGTTCGCGGATTTTTTCTACGATGGCGCTTGTTGAGCAGTCTTCAAGGAGACTCAGTACTTTCACTTGTCCGCCTGCCTGCTTAACGATTTTTGCACCAACTACTTGGTCAATCTCGTAGTCACCCCCCTTAACAAGAACGTCAGGCAGTAATGTTTCCAACAAAGCTTCTGGCGTGTCTTCATCAAAAGCTACTACCCAATCGACACAGGCCAATCCGGCAACCGTTGTCATTCGGCGTTCAAGCGAATTGATCGGCCTGTCATCACCTTTGAGTCGATAAACTGATTCATCTGAATTTATCGCTACAACTAGTCGATCCCCTTCCTGACGCGCCTCCGTCAGATAATCAACGTGGCCAGCATGGAGGATATCGAAACATCCATTCGTAAAAACGATACGCTCACCTCGAGTGCGCGCTAAGTCAACAGCAACCCGAAGTTGCTCATGAGTCATTTTACCCTGATCAAATGGCACCTCTGGATCAACCTCAGCTCTCAACTGCGGACCCGATACACTTGCGACACCAAAATGGCTTACAACGATACCAGCGGCGATGTTCGCCAATGCCACGGCATCCTCCATCGTGCTTCCAGCACCTAGTGCGGCCGCTAAAGTCGCAATAACCGTATCTCCGGCCCCAGACGTATCATATACCTCACGGGTTCTTGCTGGATAATGCCTTTCCTCGCCATTTTTCTGGATCAAAGTCATTCCTTCCGCCGCACGCGTAACCAGGAAAGCTTCGCAACCTATGCGAGCCATGATTTCCCTAGACTTCGACACCAATTCCGAATCACTGCGCCAATCGCCAACTGCGTGTTGAAGCTCAAGTGCGTTAGGTTTGATAACCGTTGCACCCGCGTAAGCCTCAAACGATTTAAATTTTGGATCAACATAGACTGGCACCGCCATGCTCCGTGCTGCTTTTATAACTGGCACAGGATCTCCAAAGCAACCTTTGTCGTAGTCGGATAAAATAATTCCATCATAATGATCTTGCGCTTTTAGTCTTGCAACAAGCCCAGCTGCAATATGGTCCGCATGAGCTTCCAAACTTTGCTCAAAATCAGCCCTCAACATTTGTTGGTTGCGACTCACCATCCTAACCTTGGTAATAGTCGGCCATCCATCAATCTGCAGGAAATCGCAAGCAATGCCAGAAGACTCGAGCTTACCTTTTAACACCTCTCCCATTTCATCCACGCCCGTAACGGCGATAAGCGACGAAGCGGAACCTAGAGCCGCGACATTGAGAGCCACATTGGCAGCTCCACCCGGCCGATCTTCTGTCCTGTAAACACCGACCACGGGTATAGGAGCCTCGGCAGATATCCTAGTCGTCTCACCAAGCCAATACCTGTCAAGCATGGCATCGCCAATTGTCAATACACAAGCAGTGTCAAATCTGGGAATATTCATTAATTCAATCGTTTTTAATGTCTTAATTCTAACACAATCATTCTGCTTCCCCGGCTGTTCAAAAAGGGCTAATGTGCTTTCCGTGAATCAGTCCAGGCTAATCAGTTTTGAGTATATGCATCCAAGATACTGGCCGGCTTGGATTGGCGTTGCACTGCTTCGTTTAATTTGCCTGATGCCTCTGAGAATGCGCTGGCGCTGCGGCAGTTTAATTGGACGACTGGGATTCCTGCTAGCAAAAAAACGCCGTCATATCGTGTCACGCAACATTGACCTTTGCTTCCCTCAATTTTCAAAAGCCGAAAAGCATCAACTAGTCAGAGACAATTTCTTATCCAGCGGTATCTCGATTATAGAAACCGCTTTAGCATGGTTCGGGAGAACCGAGGACTTTATCGATATTGTCGACATCGAGGGTCTCGAAGTACTCAGAGAGGCAAAATCACAGGGCCGCGGAGTTATGCTTCTCGGTGTGCATCTTTCGACTCTTGACTTCTGCGGTGCTGTCTTAGCCTATCATCAACCATTCGACGTAATGTATCGCAAGAACAAAAATAGTTTGTTTCAGGCAATTATGACCTATGGGAGAGAGCGGAATTTCAATTCTGCAATCGAGCGAAACAACATCCGCGGCGTCATCAAACGACTAAAGCAGGGCGGCATTGTTTGGTATGGCCCCGACCAAGATTACGGCCATAAACACTCAGTTTTTGCGGATTTTTTTGGCTTACCTACTGCTACTCTAACTGCGACCCCCCGGATCATCAGAATCACTGAATCGCCCATAGTGGTCTTTACCCACTATCGCGACCTAACTAAAGGTCGGTATCGAATTAATCTGCAAAGGTTGGCTGCCAATTATCCCACAGGCGAAGATGGGGCGGATGCTTTGCTAATTAACCAAGTTGTCGAACAAGCAATCAAACAAGCCCCCGAGCAATACTGGTGGTTACACAGGCGCTTTAAAACACGTCCTAACGGAGAATCTAATTGGTACTAAAATGTCAACTCACAACTTCATCTAACAGAGCAATTGTGCGAGCAGCGACTACCACTTGATTGTATTGCAGTTCCACCCTGCTTCTACCGGCTGCTCCCATCGAACCGCGCAGCTCATCAGAACCTGCGAGCTGATCAATTGCCTCACACCATGCATCTGGCGTATCAACCAGAAAGCCCGTCTTGCCGTGAGACACAACATCCCTATTAGCACCAACATTAGAACTGACCACAGGTAAACCCGCAGCCATATATTGTATGACCTTCAGCGCACACTTACCGCGAGTCCATGTGCCGTCTGACATTGGTGCGATACCAATATGTGAACTACCTAGCAATTGACTCTCTGAAGATTCGCTCCACCCATAGCACTCGACCTGCATGCCCCTGACATCGAAGTGAAAATCGCCGATCACACGAAGCCTTATCGAGGGAAACCGACGCGCAATCGAAGCAAACACTTCTCTATGTTTTTCCAAATAACGGGCAGTCGAGCGGCTTCCGATCCAGACCATAGTCAAGCACTCCTCTTTTTCGAATGTCCCGTAGCGCTCCAACTCCACCGACGTAGGCACAACGGCACTGGGCACACCTTCACTCTCTGCAGCACGCTGTAAATAGCTATTGCCTGCCAAAACCAAGTGTGACGACCTGGTAATCGCTCTGTATCGAGCTTGACGAGTTCTAGACACCAGCCCCGATGATCTGAGAAAGATGGCATCATCATAGTCAAAAACAATAGGAGTACTGATTTTCGATAAAAGCCAGACGACCGCAGTACTTAAAAGCTTGCGTTGTACAAAGATCAAATTGCACCGTATAGCAAGCAAGACAAGATGCAATTGACTTACTAAGTTAGGTTCATTAAATACTGTTACATGATCACCTCGGGCTCGCAGCCGATCGACGATCGGCGTTACCCGGTAACGGGTAGCTGGGTTACCCGAAGATTTGGCGACAAAAACATATTTCATAAAGGGTTTTTTGCAACAACCAGGATCTGTTTAGCATAGTCAATACCAAGGACCCTAAATAACGGATACATCAAAACTCTCTTAACAAATTTCTTGAGCAGCGAATCATGAAAGAGGCGATAAATAAACTGCACCTGGTAGCCCGCCAAATTTACTAACCCCGCCAACTCGTCGAAGCAGAATGGAGTAACATGAGTTGCGTCTCTCAAGTAAGCCGGCGGATAGAATGTATTAGGAGTAGTTAAAATCAATAATCCACCTGGTTTCAGGTGCACCCGCAACTTTATCAACATCTCAGCTGCTTCTTGGAGAGTAAGGTGCTCGATGACTTCAAATGCACAGATTAGGTCATAATGACCCACTATCATAGAAAAATGAGTGAAGTCATGGTCGAAGGTCATATCGATATCGCATGAGCGATAATCAAATTCATTCCAATAACCACGCATTCGCTCAGCAAGAGCACGATCTCCGGCGCCTATTTCCAAAAGAGAAATGTTCTTAGCTCCAAGCTCTCCCATGATCTGGTGATAACGTTTCCTGACCGGCAAATCCCAGATGTCGCCAAATTCACGCGCAATTAATCGTCGATGATAATATAACTCCTGCCAGTTTATGGTGAGTTGGTTAGACATCGGCACCGACCTGCGTTCCTATCCTATCAGCTACTGCTGAGATCCCCCTTAACCGCTTTGACAAAATCTTCTGAGAAAACTCACCGGAGAACCGACGACTCCCTCTAGCGACTATATGGGCAGTCTCCTCCGAACTTAGCGAACGTATTTCTTCAAGCCTTGCAATCAAATCCGTCTTGTCACCGGAACGGAATGTCAGTCCACCATCGCCGAGAACACTAAGCGGTCCAGGCGCATCAGTCGAAAGTATTGGAACCCCGGCAGCCATGGCTTCCAAGAGCACCATCCCAAAAGCTTCGTCCGTGCCAGATGGCAAAACAAAGGCGTCGAAAGCTCTCATAAGGCGGGCGGCATTCGTATGACTACCACAGAAAATAACGCTATCCGAACGCCCTAACTGTCGAACAAGCTCCTCAAGATCGTTTCGTAATTTGCCATCGCCAACTATGGCCAGCCTTTCTCCTCCCTTAAGCTCTGCAAATGCGCGGATTAACAACTCATGATTCTTTTTATAAACCAATCTACCAATAGTCCCAAAACAGAAGCCTTCAGATGGAATCTTTAACTCTCGTCTTGCACTGATAATGTCCAAAATAGGCCCTCTTTCGAAAGCATTCGATATACAATGAATCCGAGATGATAATTTCGGCACCTTCTTACGAGTTTCTCGGCAAACCGGCTCAGAAACACCGATTAGATGTACCCCCTTAGACAAAAAACGCGCTAGCAAAGCTCGGCTAAACCTGCGCAGAAAACCGAATTCATGCATTACTCCTAACAAAAGAGGACGATTGAAGGGGACTCTGAGCAACAAGCCGACGAAAAATGGTTTGTAGCGATGGGTAATCAAAATGTCGGGTACATCTTCTCCTATGAGGGATGCTACTTTGGCAGCCGCAATTAATTTCAAGCCTCTAAGACTCTTCGAACTTAGACCCATAAATCTAACGTCGCCAGTTATAGTTGCCGCTATCTCCTCAGATTCTTCTCCCCGAAGGAAAATGGTTCTAACATCACAATCTTCGAAGCATTTTGCATAGTGTCTGGCGACCGAACAGAAGGGGCCTTTATAATCATGAAAGATCTGCAATACCCTCGGTTTTTGGTCCATCAGCGATTTTTACGCTTGGTTACAAGAAGATCCTCAAGGACAAGGTACTCGAGGTCAGAACCATAAAACATGTTAAGCGCATCTCTTGGTGAACACACCATGGGCTCACCGCGCCGATTCATCGAGGTATTGAGCAGCACACCATTTCCATTTAGGCGCTCCATCTTCTGCAATAGAGCGTAGTATCTCGGATTGGTCTTTGGATCCACGATCTGAACTCGAGAAGTCCCATCTTCATGAACTACCTCAGGAACTCTTTGTCGCCATTCTTTGGCTACAGTGAAGGTGATCGTCATGAAAGGAGCAGGATGTTCAGTCTGGATCATGTCAGATGCAATTGTATCGAGGATGCTAGGACAGAAAGGCCTCCATCTTTCCCTGAACTTGATCTGCTCATTAATTTTGTCTGCTATTCCTTCGAAACCAGGATTACCCAGAATACTCCGACCACCCAAAGCGCGTGGTCCAAATTCCATGCGTCCCTGACACCATGCAACGGGATTACCATCGTTCAACAGTTCAGCAGTCTTATCCACAATGTTTTCATAACGTTCATAAACAGGACTCTCAGGATGCTGCTCGCAAGCCTCAAGGCACTGTTCCGTTGTATATGCAGGGCCAAGATAAACATGTTTCATCGGTGTCGGCTTTTGACCTCGTTTCCAGGAAGCAAAGGACGCCGCTCCAACCGCCGTTCCCGAATCACTGGCAGCCGGCTGTACGAATAATTCTTGGACGTAGGGCAATTCAAGGATTCTCTGATTGAGCTTGACATTCAAAGCGCCACCTCCTGCAAACACCAGTTTGCCTGTTTCCTGCAAAATGTCCTTCAGGTAGGTTTCGATCAATTGCAGCGAGACTTCTTCATACATTTTCTGTATCGAGGCAGCATAATGAATATAGGGATCATCCGCGATATCGCCTTGGCGCCTAGGTCCAAGCCAGTCAACTAGCTTTTGCGAAAAGTAATAGCCTTTGCGACCTTCCTTGTAACGCCTGAGACCGATTGTATTCACAAGTTGGGTATTTACCTCGAATTTCAGGCCATCAAAGTTGATTAACCTGGAAAGATCATAGAGATTCGGATTACCATAAGGCGCCATACCCATGACCTTGTATTCGCCATCAAGCATTTCAAAGCCAAGATATTCAGTAAATGAGGCATAAAGCTGCCCAAGAGAATCAGGGTCATAGAATTCTTTAATTTTGTGTATACGCCCTTCTTCACCATAACCGAAGAAGGTCGTTGCGTACTCACCTTTACCATCAATGCCGAGAATAGCAACTTTCTCCTCAAATCCGGAGAGATGGTAGGCGCTGCTTGCATGAGCAATGTGATGCTCTACCGCATCGAATTGTATGTCAGGCCAGTTGATACCCAACTGCGAAACGAGTTCTTGAACTTTTTTGACATTGCGACGATAGTGACGATTTCCATTAAACAACGCGTCAATCGCCCTCTCTGGAGCATACCAATAACGTCGCGCATAGTGCCAGCGCGCCTTACCGAAGATACTGGTCTTGGCAAAAGGAAATGCCACAACGTCAACATCTTTTGGTTTGAGACCAGCTTCTTTAAGACAATATCGAGATGCGTGCAACGGCATCGCATGCTTAGCATGTTTCTGACGGGTAAACCTTTCCTCTTCCGCGGCAGCAACGAGCTGGCCATCGATATAAATGGCAGCAGACGGATCATGGGTCAAAGCACCCGAAAGACCTAGAACAACAAGTGGCACTTAATAGCATCAGGTAAATCGGCGACGAGAGTTATTCTACGGCGATTTAAGAAGGTCGGCGAACTTTTTTTCCAGAGCCGGATCAGTTCTCCAATTACGCAGGAACCTTTCTTGATCCCTGATCTGCGCCTTTCTATGACACTGGCTCGTGGCGTGGTCCCGCATAGAGTCCAAATCGATGATGGCCGCCCCTTCATCCGTCAACAAAAAATTAGTGGATTTCAGGTCACCGTGGCTGACACCCGCAGCCTTCAAATCATTAATAATTCTAACGATGGAAGCGACTTCTGTATCAAGCTGTGGCCGTTCCATAAGTGCGCTCGCATCATCGCCCCCAAGATAGCGACTAATGAAATACGCGCGACCACGTAATGGACCAAATCGCTCTTCGATAAGAGCAACCGGCTTTAGAGTATTTATACCCAGGAACTCCAAACGAAGAGTATTAGCCCAGGAGACAGATGCCCGGCTTCGCCGAAACATTCGGGTGAGCCTATGAAACATTCCCTTGTTATTGTAACGTTTAATGACGATCGACCCGACGTCGCTAGACACCACTGCGACAGTCGCAGATCCCCCCATTTTAAGAAACCGCCCCCGACTAATTGCCTCACCTGGGTTTTTAATAATTTTCTGCATCCCCGGAGTATCATATTCACGCTCACAGACAACAAACTGTCTTAGACTCCTCCTGCACGAAAAACGAGTGCAATCTCGAAAGGCCTTGTCAATATAGGCTTTTTTTCGTCTCGCGTTATGCTTCCCAATATAACTCCGAAGCTTATCAATTCTCTCCGAATTAGCAGTCCAACCTCTAGCGTTCTCATATAGCGTCAATAACTGTGGGAGAGAGTTATCAATTTGGTTTTGAAACTGCGCGAAAAACATCGCGAGATTATTCAAAGATCGGCGGTGCCCCAAATTTCGCAGCTGAACAACTTGCCCACCATCAATAGTCAACATTCGATCTTTCTTTACAAGGAAGTTTTCTGGGTGAATATCATCTTGTAAAACGCCACTTTCGTGTAACCTAGCTAGAACGGGAATAACCCGCTGCATTAACTCCGCTTTCATCTGCAAGTCAGCTTCCCGCCAATCATCCGCCAGGCTGGTAGCATCCTCGATGTATTCAAAAGCAAGGACTTCTCCTACTCCACCTTGCAAACGAGCTCGCCACTCAAAAAAAGGCGTACTTACGCCTGCATCCTCAATTGCGAGCACACCCCTTGCTTCCCTGTTGGCATAACGTCGA
>MDSZ01080143.1_pt1 | contig 36513 bp, 16 predicted proteins | sample 811201 | NCBI WGS metagenome assembly MDSZ01 (sample SAMN05326647, study PRJNA326480) | marine metagenome | isolation source: seawater | place: Indian Ocean: North | collected 2010
CTCGCCAATCGCTTTCTACTTTGCTTCTTCTTTTGTTTTTCTTGCCTTTGAGTGGTGGGCGTGTTTTCTTAAACTTGGCTAGTTTCTTGCCTATATACTTTTTATTATTGGTCTTATTGGTTATTAGATATACAAATCCTTCGCAATCTTCCGGTAATTCGTCTATATTTTCACCCTGATAAGTCCATAGCATATGGATACTTACCCTAGCCTATTCTTCTGGTGCCTTATTCTTGGAATTATGCTTATTGTGTACTTCATCCATACGTTGTTTAGCTAAAGATCTTATTTCACGTAGCCATTTGCGAGTTTCTCTGTGTGTTCGCACTGAATTTCTTGCTTCAAACGCTTCATTTGCCTTGAAATATGCCATATATGCCTTTGTTAGCTTATCATGTATATCATCATTCATTCTTTGCTATCTCTATCATGCGTTCTACTAAACTGCCAAATCCTACCTGTCTCTGCATGGTCAAAAGATTTCTTATTCCCAAGCCTTCAAAACTTTCCAATGTCAGCTGTGCTATAGCACTACGGTGTTCACCATTTAATAGATCAACTAAAACTTTTGCTGTCCCTTTTGTTATCCAAGCATCTGCGTCATGTTTGTAAGACATTGTACCATCTTTATTAACTTTTCCTACTACCCACAGATTACTAGCACAACCTCTGATTTTATTTTCGTCTATTTTATCCTTATCTTCCAACGGCGGAACTTCTCTAGCAATGTCAATAAGATATTGTAATCTATCATGTCCTTCTAAAGGAGCCATTTCTTCACCACGATTTTTAATCTTATCTAATATCATCTTTCATTAAATATTTCCACGTCATTTTCATAAGAAGTAAATCCATTTTCTTTTATCACTTTAAGTACATGCGTTACACGACCAACTAATTCATCCTTATGCGAGATAAGATAAACGTTTTTACTGCGTTCTCTTCCCATCTTTTTAAGTATTGCTAAACTATTTTCAACTCCTGAAGTATCCATACCTGAATCAACAAGCTCATCAATGAACAGTAGATTAATATTTTGATACAAGCTCTCCCAAACATCTCTGAAAGCAAAACTCATACCAAGAATCAACCTATTACGCTCACCTCTGGAAAGATTGTCAAAATCAAGATCTTGACCTAACTGTGTGATCTCAACACTCAAATCGTTCATAAACACAACTTGATGTGGCAATCCTAGTTTGTCAAGATAATGTGTGAGCCTGTTGTTCAGATATGCCAAGTTTTGATCAATAATCTTTTTACGTATAAAACTATCTTTGTTTGTTAACAGTTTTAATAAGAACTCTTGATGTTCTTTTAGATCATTGAGTGCGTTGATTGTGGTCCAATCAACTTCTTGGATTCCTGTTTTAGTTAAATCATCAATTTGCTCCTGATAAGGATCTGTTTCTGATTGACTATTCTCTAATGCTTGTTTAAGTTGTGCTACATTTTGCTTATGATCATAAACTTCTTTGATAGTTTCATAAAAAGTATCAGGCCGACCATTTATATCACCTATCTCAGTAAGTTCTTTGTTTGCTTCAGATAGCTTATCTGTTATTTCTTTTTGATACGCAACAGCATCTTCAAGCTCTTTGGCTTTTTTGCTTTCAATTTCTTTTACTTTATCTTCCTGTAGCTCTTGTCCACAAGCATAACACACAGCATTATCAAGTTCTTCAATATCCTTTTTTACTTTGTCTACTGAATTGTTTGCTCTTAACAATGTAGAATCTAGTGTTGCTGTTTCTTTTTTCAGTGTATTAATTCTTGTGTTTAATTCTTCCCAGTTTTTAAGTTTTTCATGTTTTTCCAATTCACCATCAACGTCAAGATGTTCTAGTTCACTTATACCTCTTTGTAATTTTTCAAGATTTGTCTTTTTATTTGTTTCCCAAGCACTTTGTTTTATCTTTAGGCTGTCTATGGTTTCTTTTATTCTTTCGTTGCTTTGTTGCTTGGCATTTATGTTTGCGTTTTCTTCTGTAATACTATCTCTAGTTTGTTTTATTTTTTCTTTTAGACTTTCTGCTTTTTCAGAAAGTATTGTTATACCAAGTAGCTGTTCAATAATATCCTTTTGGTCATTTACTTTCATGCTTAAGAACGGTTCTGTGTATGTGTTTAAGGCAAGTATGTGCTTAAACATGTTATGACTCATTCCTAATAGTTCATTTATTGTTTCTTGTGTTTTACGGCTGTCTCCTTGACTTTCATCAGTCATTTCTTGTTCTTGATCGTTCACAAAAAACTTTAAAAGATTAGGACCACGTCCTCTTTCTACTTTATAATCTGTACCGTCTTTCTCAAAAGTTAAAGTAACCAACATTCCTTTGTTGTTGGTTTTGTTTATTAAATTATTTCTTTTGATATTTGTCAATGCTATACCATACAAAGCATAGCTTAATGCGTTTATTATTGTTGTTTTACCAGTTCCATTACGTGAACCCATATCATCGCCACCTTGATCAAGATTTTCACCAAGTACCAGCGTTAATTGTTGTTTGTCAAAGTCAACGGCTTGGGTTTGATTACCCACACTCATAAAATTTTTTACTGTAAGGCTTTTAATTTTTATCATAGTTCGTCATATATCCTCAACAGCGTGTTTTTGTCATATTGTTCAGTATCAATTGCTGTAATCTCCTTCGTTACAATTTGATCTACACTTTCAAATGTGCTAATATCAATGTCAGTATGAATTTCTTCATCCTTCTGACTTGGAATAAGTGTTATTTCTCTACAATCATAATCGTTTACAAATGTTTCTTTTATAAAACTAGCTTCTTCGTAAGATATGGGAAGATCCAATGTAACTCTTAGATACATTTTACTTTTTAATAATTTGTCTTTTTCGTCTAGCAGTTTAGATAGTTTTAAAGTTCTATACTTTGGACAATCATCCCAGTCTATATATACCGGTTCTTTATTGTTTTCTTTATCAAGAATCATCATGCCACGCTTATCATCCCATGCGTCTGCGTAGTTGTGTGGAAAAGCATTTCCTAAATAATGTATTTTTCCTTGTACCTGTCTTTTATGAAAGTGTCCTGAAAATACATAGTCCTGATGTTTAAAGTGTTCAGCTTTTAATTCACCTGTATCGGGCATCTGTACCATGGCATTCATATAGAAGTTAGGAAGTTCAAAATGACCAAACATGTATTTGGCCTTTATCTTTGATATCTGTTTCCATTCTTCACCTACTAACCAAGGAACAAGAACAACATCATCTTCTTGTAATATTTCATCTACGTATGTTATACCAGGAATGTGTTTACCAAACTCTAAAGAATAGATATCACGCTTGTCCTTATAATAAAGATCATGGTTACCAGCAAAGAAATAAAACTTTTCAAATGCCTTGCCTAGCTTTTCTAAACATCTTGTTGTAGTATCAAGTGTCTGTACGTTTATAGTATTACGATTGTGATGCCAATCTCCGCAAAATATACCAGTTTCGCAACCATTTTCTTTTGCTTTTTGGATAAACCAATCTACAAATTCTTCACAATCTTGTAAATGAACTTTACTGTTAGACTTCAATCCAAGATGGATATCAGTAAAAACCGCCGCTTTTTTAAACAAAATACAATCCTTCCTCTAGCATTATAGTAGAAAACTAAAAGTTTGTCAATCAGTTTTTTGAGTTTTTTGGTTAGCTAAATTATGATCACGTTGTTGACGCTCCCATTCTCCTTTAGCTTGTCTTGTGTAGCTAGGATTCATATGATTCATTTCTAAAATGTCATCTCTAATATTTTGATTACGTTTTTCAATATTAATAACTCTTACAAATGAATTAGTCACTGCCGCAGTATAATAAGCAAAAGGATTATTAGATTTGGATTCGTCAAACTGTAATCCAATCTGAGATAATTGGAGTATTGCCTGTCCACGCATCTCATCATTGTATGTGTATCCTCTAACATTTCCTCTTGTGGCATATCTATCACATAGTTTCATCCACATTAAAGCAAGTTTATTTGTAACCTTGCCGCCGTCTTTGGTAAAATTACCGTTCTCCATTCCTCCTTCCCAATGACTCTTACCAACACAAATTAGTTCTCCTGCATCATTGTATTTGTAATGTTGAAACGGAGGAAAATTTACCTTTGTTTTTGTATCTGCTATTGTTTTTGGATTTTTCTTACGTCCAGGCTCTTCTGGAATATGATCATACATCATAATCCTAAATACTACGTCTGTTTTTTCTATTTTTCTATAATCAATAGCAAATTCTGCTAATTTTACTCTTTTACCACTTTCTTTTGCCTTTTCAAATGCTTTTTGCTGTAATTTTTTTGCCTTGTTCCTTTTTGCTTCTGCTACTGTGCGGACATTTATTTTAGACACACTAGGTAATATTATATCAAAGTCAGCATAATCGCTGTCCGTAAAGCTACAAAACGAAGATTTTGACTTGTGAATCTCTGCTAATATGTCTTTGTTGTTTAAATAATTAATTCTTTTCATTGGTTCTCCAAGGTTCATACCACATTATAATATACTCTGTTAATTTTGTCAACTAAATAATAGTAAGGAGATAACCAAATGCCATCATACTTTAAAGACGGAAAAATAAGCAAGGACGGAAAGAGTTTAGCCGTCGATAAAAGCAAAACAGCCTTTGCTAGTGAAGGACAAAACACAGCTTCAGCTGAAGCTCCAAGTTGGGTAACCGAATCACCGTTATACCAATCTATGAAAGGTATGGCCCAAGACATATACGACGGCGTAACAGAAGGTGGTGACAATCTTGTTGGCGATGTTCGATCTAAGTTTTTGAAAGGTGGCGATCCTGAATTAGGCACTTCACCTACACAGGCATATTGGGGACAATCAACCGTTGAGGATAGAGATTGGCGTGTAAAATTAAGTTTACCTAAAAAGTTTGCCGAATCAGAAATAATGAAGCCTTTGGTTAACACGGGAGGAATGATGTTTCCTTATACTCCTACTATTATATTGAGTCACTCTGCAAATTATAATCAAGTGGCTCCTATACATAATAATTATCCTTTTTTTGCTTATCAGAATTCACAAGTGGATCAGTTGGTGATTACTGGACAGTTTTATAGCCAGAACGGTTTAGAAGCCAGTTATTGGGTAGCTTGTCTACATTATTTAAGAACAGTCACAAAAATGCAACATGGAGCAGATAATGACGGTAGAGGTAATCCTCCTCCAGTTGTTGAGCTCAGTGGTTATGGTGATTACGTATTCAACAGAGTACCTTGTGTTATTGTAAACTTTACAGTTGACATGCCTAATGAGGTTGACTATATAGCAACAGGTTTTAACCCTATTGATTTTTCAGACGCTGGAGCATCTATTGCTGAACAGAAAGCAGGTATGTCAGTAGGTTGGGCACCTTCTGAATCACAGTTTACAGTTACAGTACAACCAATCTACAGTAGAATGAAAGTATCCAAGTTTAATTATGGTAAGTTTGTAAATGGAGATACCTTAGGTAAAGGATATATTTAATGACAAGTCCTTATAAAGATACAGAATTTAAAATTGATGGCACGTTAGACTTGTTATCAATTAGACCTATTCCCGCTTTTGTGGATGATAAACTTTATACCATTGAACCTCAATATAATCATAGACCAGATCTATTAGCTTATGATTACTATGGTAATAAAGATTTATGGTGGATATTTGGACAAAGGAATATGGACATAATTGAAGATTTCATTTATGATATATCAACCGGTACTTCCATTTATTTGCCAAATCCTTCTAAAGTAAAAGACGTACTGGAGTAAAAAGTGTCTGAACAACCATATACCTATGCTGACATAGTAGTAGGGACAAAAAAATTCATAAAGCCAGAAGAAAAAAATACTACAGGCGACGATACCCAATCTACAGATACTGAGGAAAAAACAAAAAAGAAAGATACAGTATCTAAAACTGACAGCAACAATGTCAAGAAATCAACAACAGGAAGTAAATCACAATCTGCTACAGTAGGCGATGCTTCGGAAGGTGCCCCTGAGTTTATTCCGAACGGATACGATACATCAATATACAGTGAAGATGAGGACGGTAATGCTACAGCTGAACTAACAGAAAACGAAATGAATGAAATATTGAATGCTAAAACACAATATCAAAATGACAGTTTTAATTACCAAGCCAATCAATTTTTTCTTCCTAGAAGGACGAATAGTTTAGACAAGTACGTTTCAGTTAACTATCTTTGGACACTGGCGGCATTGAGTAATGATGAATATAATTTTCCACACGAAACTTATAAAAAGAAAGGGCCAAGGGTCGAACAAACTGTTATAAAAATGGGAGGCTTTCCTGGAGCAGTAAGCAGTCCAATAGGTCCAATGCCTGCTAGACCAATGACAGAATTAGAATTAAAAAATGGCGGATACAATACGGAATATTTTATAGACAACGTTGAGATCAATAGCATAGTGGCTCCTAATCCAAAATCAAGAATTACCACAGCATTTAATATAGAATTTGAAGTCACAGAACCTTATAGCATGGGACAATTTCTACAGCATTTACAACTTACTGCGATGAAAGCAGGTTACACAAATTATTTGGAATGTCCATATTTGTTACAACTTGATGTAATAGGATACCGAGATTCAGCAACTTTATCTAGAAACTATGGAACTTTTTCAAGCAAAGAAGCAAGTAGACAATTTGCTATGAAAATATATGATATATCTTTTGATGTCTCTGGTAGCGGATCTAGATATCAAGTCTTAGGTATACCATTTAATGAAGAAGCATTGACAGATCAAAATCAAAGCATACCAAGCAACATTTCTATAAGCGGTAGGACTATTCAGGAAATATGTCAAACAGGAGTCAACAGTTTAGCATCAGTGGTTAATACAAACAAATTAGTAACCAGTCTCGAAGCTGAAAGCAAATATGAACCAGATGAAATTATTATTTTATTTCCTAATGAAATAGCAAAAAGCCAAATGGGTAGAGATTTGCCAGACGTTGATAATTCAGCGTTGATGGGCGATCTAAAAGACAGAAGAGATTATGATGTCGACGCGGCATTGGAAAGTGTAGAAAACAGTTACACAAGCATGTATGATTTTCTAGAAGGACAGCGTGGCGGTAGAGGAATGAAACTTGACGCGATCAAAAAGAATTTTCTTGATAATAGATTAGGCTTTAGTGTAAAAAGAAATAATCTCAGTGAAAAAATTAAAACAGATTTTATGACTGCTGATTTTACAAACAAAATAGGTAAGACTGCTATGTTTACTGAAGGAGCCTTACAGGCAGGCACGGCAAATTTTGGTTTGAGTAATTTCGCATACAATGAAAAAGCAAAATTATTACACAGGGGAGCAACAGTAATCGATCCTAATAAAAGAACAATACAATTCAAGGGCGGTACTAAGATACAAAGGATAATTGAAGAGCTTGTATTGATAAGTGACTTTGGAAAAGGATTGCTTAACAAAGGACAATTAGCGGCAGATAAATTTGGAATGGTTGATTGGTTTAGAATCGAAGTTCAAACTTATGTGTTAGACGCCCCGCAGACTGAAGGAAAACTAAACAGATATCCTAAAATTTTTGTTTATAATGTAGTACCTGCTAGGATACACCAATCAGTGTTTATGATGCCTAATGATCCTCCTCCAGGTTATGAATATCTCAAGAAACAAGCAGTAAAAGAATATGATTATATATACACAGGAAAAAATACCGATATTTTAAATTTTGATATTAGTTTCAAACAAGCATTTTTCACGAGCATTGCCAATGATTTTATGAATAGGAATGCTAGTAATCAAACATCAGAAGTAGGTAAAAAATTAACAGTTGTTCCTGTAAGTTCAAAAGACTCGTCTAACATTACTAGTGAAAATACTAAAACAGTGAGAATGGCAAATATAATAAATGACACCCAAGTAGGAGAACAGACTAGGGGAGCAGTACAGGAGTCACCCGCGGTAAGAGTAGCAAGGGCATTCCAAGACGCTTTAATAAACAGTCCGGCGGATTTGATTTCCGCTGACATGACCATACTAGGAGACTTATACTTTTTACATGATAGTGGAGCAGGAAATTACTTTTCATCTGATACACCATACATAAACATCAATGCGGACGGGTCCATGAATCATACTAATGGCCAGGTTGATATAATAATTAATTTTAGAACTCCTTTTGATATTGATACAGGATCACCAACAGCAAAAGGATTATCTGATGTCGAACAATTTAGTGGATTATATCAAGTGATATCAGTAACAAATTCTTTTAGAGGTAATGTGTTTACGAATGAACTAAATCTTGTGCGAAGATTGAATCAATATGCCAAAGAGTCATATGATAATGCTACTAAAATCAAAGAACAAATATTTGCTATTAAGAAAAGACGTCAAGCGGCCATTGATGCCGCTATAGCCGCAGAGGACCCCGAGGCATTGGCTGTAGCTTTAGCAGATCTTAACGGATCAGGTCCACCACCAGAACTAAGAGAACTTGCTGAGTACAAGAAATATTTACAAATGACCAAAGCTGATTTTGCTCAATTTAAAATGCGTCAAGCAGATTATGAAATAAACAAGAAGAAAACTGATTTGAATCAAGCTGGTAGAATTAGAGGCGGTATTTAATGTCTAATGAAGTAAAAAGATCAGCCGGAGCAAATCCTAATAAAAATTTTACTAACGGTCCTTTTGTTGCTAAAGTTGTTAATCATCTTGATCCCAAAAGAATGGGAGCATTAAGAGTAGAATTATTATCATATACCAATGCTGGTGGACAAGAATTATTTCCGCCGGGGCAGTTATTCACAGCTTATTACTGTAGTCCATTTTACGGAGTGAACGACAATGCTTCTAATTCACGTAATAAACAATATGCGGCAACCCAACAAAGTTATGGATTTTGGGCAGTACCGCCAGACCCAGGAACAAAGGTACTGGTAATATTTGTTGAAAATCAACCTAACCAATGTTATTGGATAGGATGCTTACAAGATGAATTTATGAATCATATGGTTCCAGGCAGTACACCAACTTCGCCAGCAGAATTAATCTATCAAGATGATTTAGCGGATGATCTTAAAGGTAGGAGATTACCCACAGGTGAATTTAATAAAAGTTTACCGCATAAAGGAAATGATCCTGATCGTTATCAAAGACCACATAATCCTTTGTTCGCCGGAGCTCTTTCTACACAAGGACTACTAAAAGATCCTATTAGGGGACAGACTACATCAAGTGCTAGGAGGGATATACCTAATAATGTTTACGGTTGGAATACTCCTGGACCTCTTGACAGAAGAAACGGAGCACCTAAAGGATCATATGGAGAAAAAGGTCAATCCATTGAATATTTTAGAAGTAGATTAGGAGGCTCTAGTTTTGTAATGGATGATGGAGACCCTGCTATTTTGAGAGCAGGCCAAGCAGGATCTACGGGAGCAAAATACTACGATGTAGAAGCTGTTCCTGAAAATATTGATAAAGCAAAAACAGAAATACCTTTCAATGAACATATTCGTTTAAGAACTAGAACAGGACATCAGATTCTATTACACAATTCAGAAGATATAATTTACATAGCAAACGCACAAGGTAGTGCTTGGTTAGAAATGACTTCTAATGGAAAAATTGATATCTATGGTAGTGATAGTATAAACATAAGGACTGAAACAGATTTAAACATAACTGCTGATAGAGATATCAATATACTAGCAGGTAGAGATTTTAATCTTACAGCTTTGAGAGATAAAAAAGTAAAGGTTGCGGAAAACAATGATGTAAGAATACTTAAAAATGATACAAAATATGTAGCAATTAATCAAGATTTAAAGATCGGTGGAAATAGACAAAAAGCAATTGGTAATGATGAAGACGTTCAAATAGAAGGAACACATAGATCAACAATTACTGGAGATTATAATTTACAGGTTACTTTAGATGGACACATAGCAATAAATCAAAACTTTCATTCTAAGGTTGTTGGCGATTATAGACAAACAGTAAATGGAGCATTTAATTTAAATACCAAAGGTGATAATAAATTTACAAGTGGTGCTAATACGCAAATAAAAAGTGCTACTGATAATAAATTAGATGCTGGAGGTAAAACACAAATTCTATCAGTTGATGTTCACAGAGAACAGGCTTCACAAATACATATGAACAGTCCTGCTCAAGTTCCAGATCCTTCAGACACAGCAGATTCAATTGGTGATACATTTACCAAGCCTGCTACCAATGAACCAGTTGACGATTCTGACCAAGTTTTAGATAAGAACGGAAGTCCTATAGCCAATCAAAGAGTTACGGCCGATGCTACAAGAGCATCAGATGCCGCGTTAGCATTACTACCAAGAAGAACTCCTCAACACGAGCCTTGGAACTCACACGAAAGTTATAATCCTTCTGCTCATACACCAGGCGAAACGGACAGTATAAATTCACCAGCACCTGAAATTAGGAGCCAAAATCCACCTTTGGAAAAAGAATCAGACATGCCTGAAAGAAATAGCACTTCGGGAGTATTCAGAGCAGGAGATGCTGAACCAGAATCAATTGATACAAGTAAAATATTCCAAACAAATAATGATGGAACCAAAGGCACTCAGCCAAATGATCCTGTCAATGTTGAAGATATGACAAGATTCTTCATTAGTGAATTAATCAAGTCATTAGGACTTGATCCAGCCAAGGCACTTAATAGTGGTGCTACTCCTGGCGGAGCAGGCGAAGCAATAGCAATGGCTTGTGCTCAAATAAAACATGAAAGTAATTTTATACCAAAGAGTGAAAACATGAATTATAGTGCCGCTGGTATGAGAGCAACATTTAAAATGTTTAGTAAAAAAGGTGGAACAGCACTTTCAGAAACTTTACATAGAAAACCAGTACAAATAGCAAGTGTTGTATATGGCAATAGAATGGGCAACGGTCCCCCAGAAACAGGAGATGGTTGGACGTATCGAGGTAGAGGTTTGATACAATTAACAGGTACGGACAACTACAAAACATATGGCGGATTGATAGGCACAGACATTTACAGTAATCCTGAACTAGCCAATGATCCAGCTATCGCTTGTAAATTAGCAGTGGCATATTTGACAAAAGGAGAAAAGGCTGGATTTATAACTTGGTCAACTACAAACTTTACTTCTTTAGGTTCTCAATTTAAAAATGCTGTTGGATATGCTGACAGAACAGGAAGTAAAACTTCTGAAAGAATAGAAACAGGAAAAAGCTACTACCAAAGAATTAAGAAAGGAGAATTGACTCCGTTAGCATCTATAACACCGCCAACACCGATAGCACACGGCGGAGGAGTCATGCAGGTAAGATAATGCCATTAATAGCTAGAAAAGTAGGATCAGGAGATATAGTAGATACAGTGCATCCAATCTGTGTTGCTCCAGGCGACATACTTACAGACACAGGTAGTTCAACAGTATTTGTTGCTGGACACGGCATACATAGAAAGACAGACCTCAACGAACCACACACACATTGTCCTCCAGTTTATGGCACGCCTTTAGTCACACATAGTCCTAATGTTTTTGCCGAAGATCTAGAAGTTGGTAGGATAGGTGATACTTATGATTGTGATGCTAAGATAAAAAGTACAACACAAACCACGGTATTCGCAAACGAATAAATATTATTATGGCAGACTTGTATAAAGAAATAAAGATCAAAACAGCAAAAGCACCTAAATTACCTGTAAGACAAAAGGCTTACAGAGGATTTAGCACGGTCAATCCAGAAAACAACAGCTTTCAGCAATACGACCTTGGACTAATCAAACAGGATCTCCTTAATCATTTCAATATTAGACAAGGGGAAAAGCTCTCAGATCCAAGATTTGGATGTATTATTTGGGACGCATTGTATGAGCCTTTGACACGAGAATTGATAGACGCAATAACAAGAAATGTAACTAATATAGTAAATTATGATCCAAGAGTAAGGGCAAGTGGTGTTTCAGTCACTGAGTTTGAAAGTGGACTACAAGTCGAATGTACATTGACGTATCTCACATATAACATAAGTGAACAGCTTAGACTACAGTTTGACAAAGCAAACGGCCTAACAAGTTAAAGAATTAAGTGGTCATATAATTCTATATAATAAATACATTTATAAAGAATTTAAGGAAACTAAATGTCGTCCACAGATAGACAAAATAGACTGTTACTTGCTGAAGATTGGTCAAAAGTATACCAAAGTTTTCGCAACGCAGAATTTAAAAGTTATGATTTTGACTCTTTAAGAAGAGTCATGATCACATACCTCAGAAACAATTATCCTGAGGACTTTAATGATTACATTGAAACATCAGAGTTTTTAGCTTTAATAGATATTATAGCATTTTTAGGCCAGAATATTTCTTATAGAGTTGATCTAAACTCAAGAGAAAACTTTTTAGAACTTGCTGAAAGACGTGAGTCTGTATTAAGACTGGCAAGATTGCTTTCATATAATCCAAGAAGAAACAGAGCCGCAAATGGGCTTTTGAAATTTGATACTGTTTCTACTACTGAATCCATAGTAGATAGTAATGGAGCTAATTTACAAAATCAAACTATCATATGGAATGATCCTAGCAATGCGAATTGGTCAGAACAATTTAGAAGAGTGTTGAATTCAGCACTTCCAAATAACAACACAATCGGAAAGCCAAGAAAATCAAGAAGTATTAATGGTGTACTAACACAGGCTTACAGATTAAATCAAAATACAACAGATGTTCCTGTATTTGGATTTACAAAAACTGTTAATGGAGTGCCTGCTCAGTTTGAAATAGTGTCAACTGATATAGATGAAACTACTTTGAATTTAGTTGAAGAAACACCTATAGCAGGTAATGCTTTACAATTTATGTATAGAGAAGATGGAAGAGGAGCCGCTAGTTCCAACACAGGATACTTCTGTCATTTCAGACAAGGAACTTTAAACAATAGTGTATTTGATGTTGGTAATGTTGTAGCTAATCAAAGGATTACAATAGAAGCAGACAATATTAATGATACAGATGTATGGTTAACAAAACTTGATAACTCAGGAACACTAGATAAAATTTGGACCAAGGTTGATTCGACCGAAGGAAACAATGCTATCTATAATAGTGTAAACAAAAGTGTAAGAGATTTTTATGTTGTACAAACAAGAGCAAACGATCAAATAAGTTTAATATTTGCGGACGGCACTTTTGGAAATTCACCTAGTGGACAATTCCAAGTATTTTACAGAACAAGTTCAAATAGATCTTTAAGAATTAAACCAGAAGAAATTACAGATGTACAAGTGGCATTAGATTACACAAGCAGATCTGGTACTACAGAAACTCTTACTTTAGGTTTGGAACTTAAATCAAGTGTTACAAATGCTTCACAAAGTGAAACAAGCCAAAGTATTAGAGCAAACGCACCACAGACCTATTACACACAAAATAGAATGATCACAGGTGAAGACTACAACGTTTATCCTTCGTCAACAAATCAAGAAATAGTAAAAGTAAAATCTACAAACAGAGTGTCGAGTGGTATCAGCAGATATTTTGATTTGAAAGATGTTACAGGAAAGTATTCTAGCACTAATCTTTACGGTAGTGACGGAGTAATTTATAAAGAAGCATTTGACGAAAAACAATCTTTTACATTCTCAAATCAAACAGACATTGAAGGTAACATAGAAAATTTAATTGTTCCAATAATACAAAAGCGAAGCACAACAAATTTTTATCTTGGAAACTTTGCGAAAATTATTGTTAGTGATTTAAACGCAACTTGGAAACAATCAACTAAAGCCGCTAATAGTTCAACTGGACTTTTAGAAAATATAAACCTAGTACCGTTTCAGGTAGGATCATTTACAACTGGATTTTTAAGATATGTCGAACCAGGAGCTTTGTTAAAATTCCTTCCGCCTACAGGATTTTATTTTATAGGTAACGGAGAACTTACTAGTGATGCTACTAAAAAAGGAGCCTCTTCGTATAAGTGGGTAAAAGTTATAAGTGTTACAGGATCAGGAACAGCTATAGACTCAACCACAGGTGATGGTCCTATAACTGTAAACGCTGTGCTACCTGCCAATAGTATTATACAAGAAGTAAAACCTAAATTAGTAAAAGACATTACAGCAGATGTAAGATCACAAATTATAGATCAGGTATTTGCGTATAAAACATTTGGCTTACGATACGATCAAGTAAACAGAATTTGGCGTGTAATTATCAATGAAAACTTAAATGTAAATGATACGTTTAGTAATGGTAAAACCGGAGATGTAACAGGCAATCAATTAGATTCAAGCTGGTTTATTTTATTTGAAACTGATGGTGAAAAATACACAGTGACCAATAGGGGATTAAAATATATATTTGAAAGTGATACTGAATTAAGTTTCTATTATGATGGACAAAATAAAATATATGATTCAGCCACAGGACAACTAGTAAAAGACAAAATATCTGTAATGAATTTTAACACAAAGCCTGATAGTCTAGCACAATTTAACAATGATATTAATTGGGAAATTGTTTCTGATTATAAAAACCAAGACGGTTATATAAACAGCAAAAAAGTTCAAGTTGGATTTTTTGATTTGAATGATGATGGCTCAATAGATGATCCAGATATATTTGATGTAATTGTTGATCCATTAGTAAATCCTACAACAAAATATATATTTTTGAAAAAGGAAAGTAGCAATCAAGGATTTAATAAATTTAATTATTACGCAGATGGTAACATGATATCAATTGTACCTACTGAAACAGCCATAGGTGCTTATTCACAATACTCTGATGGAAAAGTTTTTTATATAGAAGATCAAAAAAACTTTAAGGTGTTAAACAATAATGTTCTTAATCTTACAAGCGATTATCAAGCATTTGTAGGACGAAGCGATCTTAAGTTTCATTACATTCATAGTGCCAATGAGAGCAACAGAATAGATCCAAGTGCTTCTAACATAATAGACGTTTATCTATTAACAAGATCTTACGATACAGCGTATAGATCTTTCTTAGCAGGAAACACTTCTATTGCCCCTTTACCGCCAAGCAGTGATGAATTGTTCCAGCAGTACGGTGCGGAAATTAATAAAGTAAAAGCAATTAGTGATGAAATAATATATCACCCAGTCAAATATAAGGTGTTGTTTGGTTCTAAAGCAGGAGAAAATTTACAAGCGATATTTAAGGTAGTTAAAAATCCAGAAGCAGTTGTAAATGATAATGACATAAAAGTAAGAATCGTTTCTTCCATTAATAGATATTTTTCTTTACAGAATTGGGATTTCGGCGAAACATTTCACTTCACGGAGTTGGCTACCTATGTAATGAACTCATTAGCACCTGATATAGTTAATCTTATAATAGTGCCAAAATTAGGCACATTATCCTTTGGTAGTTTGATTGAGATAAAAAGTGAAAATGATGAAATATTTGTGAGTGATGCTACTGTACAAGATATAGAAATAATAGATTCTATCACAGCTTCTAGAATACAAGCGTCTGGCAAAGTAATTACAAGCACCAGCACAACAAATGCTGGAATACAGAGTACAGCTTTGTCTAGCACCACTACAAGCACAGCCACTTCAACAACTACTACAAGTGGCACAAGCACCACTACAAGTAGCACAAGTAGAACTTCACAATCATCAAGCGGAGGAGGATCGTCAAGTGGCGGTGGATACTCAGGTGGCGGCGGATCTAGCGGTGGAGGCGGTAGTTCCGGCGGAGGCGGCGGAGGCTATGGATACTAATGGCACAAGATGAAAATGCTATTCCAGTAAATGACGCAGATAAAAATAAAAGAAAGTCTGCCGATTTACTGCCACGTTATTATCGCACAGTAGCAAATAAAAAATTCTTATCAAGCACTTTAGATCAATTAGTACAGCCAGGTAGCGTAGAAAAGGTTGACGGATACGTAGGTAGGAAAGATGCCAAGGCCTTTAAGGCTAGTGACAATTATGTATCTGAAATAAGTTTAGATAGAGATCAATATCAATTAGAACCTGTTTCTGTAATTAATGATTCTGTTGGTAATAATATTTTCTATAGAGATTATAGAGATTTATATAACAGCATAAAGATTCGTGGCGTTGATACTTCAAATCATGACAATATGTTTTCCCAAGAATATTATGCTTGGAACCCGCATATTAATTGGGATAAGTTTACAAACTTTAGAGAGTACTATTGGTTGCCAGGCGGACCAGATGCCATACCGGTATACGGATCATTTAGAAATGTCAAAAGCACATACAAAGTAACAAAGCAGGTTAATCTAGATAATGATGCTTATGTTTTTAATCAGGACAACCCTACAGGTAATCCTACCTTAACTTTATACAAAGGACAAACATATAGATTTGAAGTAGACACAGTAGATATGCCTTTTTCTATTAGGACGTCTGTAGATATTACAAATGATAATAATCTTTATACCAAAGGAATCACTGGACAAAAAACAGAAGATGGGGTACTAGAGTTTACAGTAGACTTAGAATCACCAGCGATTTTATATTATGTAGATTCAAATAACATTGAAGCTTCAGGACTTATTATAATAAAAGATATTATTGATAACACATTCTTAGATGTTGATAAAGATATAATTGGCAAAAAATCATATACAATGACCAACGGATATGACTTATCAAACGGAATGAAGTTAAAATTTTATGGAAATTTAAATCCTACAAAATACGGAGAAGGCTACTGGTATGTTGAAGGAGTTGGAGATTCAATACAACTTATATCAGAATCTGATATAGAAATTACAGCAGGATATCTACAGGATCAAGATATTGAATTCGATCAAGGAGGCTTTGATGACTTTCCTTTTGATGATGCTGTTTCCTATGCCGATAAAAAAGATTATGTTGTAATTAATAGAGCTTCCAAAGATAGAAATCAGTGGTCTAGATATAACAAATGGACACACAAGAATGTAATAGATGTCACAGCAAAAATAAATGAAGTAGCCACTGTGTTAGATCAAAACTTTAGAGCAATTAGACCTATTATTGAATTTGATGCTGGCTTAAAACTTTATGACTTTGGAACTTTTGCTAAAAAATCTGTAGATGTAATTGATACTGTTACCACAGACGTGTTTTCTAACATAGAAGGAAGTCCAGGATATTTTGTTGATGGCACAGAATTAGTACAAGGAATGCGTGTATTATTTACAGCTGATCCAGATAGTTTTGTAAACGGAAAAATTTATGAAGTAAAATTTATAAGTCAAAACAGTAATAATCAAATTACACTGGTAGAAACTACTGACACAGCGCCTATCGCAAACGAAACTGTTTTAGTCAAATCTGGCGATAAAAATAAAGGTAAAATTTATTATTACACAGGCACATCTTGGAAATTAGGACAAAATAAAACAGAAATTAATCAGCCTCCATTGTTTGACCTATATAACGATTCTGGAACTGCTCTTAATGCGTTAGAAGGAAGCACCTTTAAAGGAAATAAATTATTTTCTTACAAAGTAGGCACTGGTACAAACGATACGGAGTTAGGCTTTCCATTATCATATAGAACAATAGAAAATAGTGGCGATATAACTTTTGATTTTAATTTATTAAGTGAAACATACACTTATGATCAAGTCGCTGATGTCATAACGGCAAGCACCGATACTGGAATATTACGTAAGTACACAGATATAAGCAATTACTCAAATGTCACAGGTTGGATTAAGGCTAAAAAACTTTCCTCGCAACCTGTGGTAAAACAATATACCACTGGACCAAGAAACAATAATTTTATTATAGACGTATATGATAACAGTGGTGACTTGAATGATCTTCAAGTAAGTGTTTTTGTGGATAATGTTTTACAAAAAGAAGATACTACTTATACCATTGACAGAATTAACAGATATGCTTATGTAAGATTTTTAACAGATCTCGAAGACGACAAAAAAATTGTAATCGAAACAAAATCTAGCACAGCTAAAAATCAAAGAGGACACTACAAGTTTCCTATTAATTTAGAAAAAAATCCTATGAATGAAAATGTTGTTACATTTACATTAGGAGAAGTGATTGATCATGTTGATAGCATTATTAGTAATGTAAGTGACTTTGTAGGTGTGTATCCTGGAGTAGGAAATCTTAGAGATCTAGGCCCAACTTCAGAGTTTGGACTAAAATTTGTTCAACATACTGGCCCAATAAACTTGCCAATGTTCAATCTTACGACTAAAGAATTTGATATGAACAGAGCTGTAAACTATGCTGGATTAGAATACATAAAATTTAAAAGAGAGTTTTTAAAAGTTGCTAATGAACTAGGATTCAATGGCGACACAAAAATACATGTAGATAAAATACTTGATAAAATATTTGAAACAAATACAAAACAAGATCCATTTTATTTTAGTGACATGGTTCCTTTTGGTGGAGATACCTTAGCAGAATTTAAGATAGAAGATTCATCGCAAACTATTTTTCCTATCACTAGAGCTGTAAGTTTTAGTCAATTAAACGAAAAGGCTATTTTAGTATATCTTGATGATAAGCAATTAATAAAAGATATTGACTATTCAATTGATCCTGATGCGTTTGTTGAATTAAAAATACCTGTAGTGGCAGATCAAATATTAAAAGTATATGAATATGAAACTACTGACGGATGTTGGATTAGTCCGACTCCTACAAAACTAGGTTTGTATCCTAAATTTATTCCTGAAATAAGTTTAGACACAACATACATTTCTGAAGTTCCAGACTCAACAGGTCCTTATAAAATATATGGAAGAGATTCTACAACTACAAAATCTTACAAAAATAAAGTAGGTTGGTTTTATCCGTTGTTTACAGACGAAGTATCTGCTCAACAGTATGATAAAACAAATGGCGGCACAGGTATTGCTCATACGCATACTTTTGCTGGCGATAATAGATTATGGTTTATGCCTAATAGTTCTATGAATCATGCTGATAATGATAGTAATTTGTTTGAAGAATGGCCCGCGGCTAGACCAGTAATACAAGGGCATGATGGATCTATTTGGAGATGTTACGGTGATTATAGAGATAACCTTATTCTTGATCTTGAAAAAAGGATCTACAATAACATAAAAATAGATTATAATGAATCCATATTAGATATACAAGACTTTTTAAATACAAAATCACAGCCTACCGCATTTGATAGATACAAGACTGCTGATATTATGATAGCAGATTTCAATCGTTGGTTAGAAACTGTTGGAAATCCTGATTACACAACTAATACATTTTATAAAAACGGAAACAATTTTAGTTTGAATTTTTATAAACATGGCGATCCTGACAACAATGCTGTTCCAGGAGGTTGGAGAGCAATTTACAAAGACTTTTATAATACTGATAGACCGCATACACATCCTTGGGAATGTCTTGGATACAAAATTAAACCTTCTTGGTTTGACACCGCTTATGGTCAAGCACCATACACAAGCAATAACCTTTTACTTTGGGGAGATTTAGAAAAGGGTATTGTTAGGGAACCTAATAAAAAAATTATTTACAGAAGAAAATTTAAGATTAAGGATCTTACAAAATATATTCCTGTTGATTCACAAGGAGATCTTTTGGATCCTGTTGCCACAGGATATTTGCGAGGCGGAATAGCAAGTAATTATGATGATAACTTTGTATTCGGAGACGAAGGGCCTGTAGAAACAGCATGGAGAAGAAGTTCCCATTATCCTTTTGCTTTAATTAGAGCTTGGATGCTTAGACAGCCAGCTCAATTATTTGGCGTAGCATTTGATAGAAGTAGAATAGCACGTAATTTAGCAGGGCAACTTGTATACACAGACACTTCTAAAAGATTAAATTTAAAAGATCTAAAGTTTCCTAATGTACCTAGTGATTCTACTAGAGTTTTTACTTCTGGTTTAATAAACTATATGCAAGGTTACTTGATAGGAAATGAAGATGTAACATTTAAAACTTATCAAAATAGACTAACAAGTTTAGAAAATAAGTTAGGTCATAAGATAGGCGGCTTTACTCAAAAAAATAAATTCAGACTTATTTTAGATAGCAGAAATCCAAATAACGAAGGTAATGTATTTGTTCCTGAAGAAAACTATAAAGTTGTACTTACAAAAAGTATTCCTATCGATGTTTATTCTTACAGTGGTATGATTATAGAAAAAGTACCAAATGGCTTTGTAATAAAAGGTTACGACAAAGATAGACCATATTTTCCTACATATCCAGTAATACGAAAACAAAATGATATTTTAGTAAATGTTGGCGGAATAAGTGAAGATTTTGTTACCTTTGATAATGGACAAACATACAGTATAGGACAAATTGTAGAGAACAACGGAGTATTTTATAGAACAAACACCGGACATACTTCGGGCGGGTCTATTGATTTAAACTTCTTTACTAGATTAGAAAAATTACCAACCGAAGGTGGAGCAGATGCTTTTTTCTCTAAAACTTTTGATAATGTAATACAAAAAATTGATTATGGTACTGTATATGAAGATATCCAAGGAGTAGTGGATTTAATTCTTGGATATGAAAAGTATCTTACAACAGTAGGATTTCAATTCAACACATTTAACAAAGATCTTGAAGAAATTGAAAACTGGGCTTTAAGTGCTAAAGAATTTATGTTTTGGTCAACACAAAACTGGGATGAGGGAGCTGTATTAACAGTAAGTCCTTCTGCTAGGCAGGTGTACTTTGAAAAACCGTTTACTGTGGTAGATGACATTTATGATAACTTCTATGATTACAGTTTACTACAAGCTGATGGAAAACGTTTACTAGCAGACTTTGCTACAACAGAAAGAGATAATACCAACCAATTTGGTATCTATGTGAAGAATACAGACCAAGGTATATATCATCTTAAGGTGCCGGTAGTACAAACTGAACATGCCATAGTGATAGATAACACCACAGTATTCAATGATGTGATATATAATCGTCCGCAAGGATATAGACAAGAAAGAATAAAAGTAAAAGGATATAGATCAGACGATTGGAACGGATCATTAAATGTTCCTGGGTTTGTATTTGACGATGCGTTTATTAACGAATGGACATCATATCAAGATTACAAAATAGGTGATATAATTCAACACAAAGAATTTTATTATGTTGCTAATACTAATGTATCTGGAACACAAAGATTTGAATCAAAAAACTTTGTATTATTAGACGGAAAGCCTGAACAACAACTACTTCCAAATCTTGATTACAAAGCAAGACAGTTTTCTGATTTCTATGACCTTGACAGTGATAACTTTGATATTGAACAGCAAAAGTTAGCACAACATTTAATAGGATATCAAAAAAGAAAGTATCTTGAAAATATTATTCCAGACGATGTAAGTCAATATAAATTTTTCCAAGGAATGATTCAAGATAAAGGAACTAAAAACGTTTTAAACAAATTGTTTGATAAACTTGGAAGTGCCAATAAAGAAAGTATAGAATATTTTGAAGAATGGGCTATCAGAGCAGGACGTTACGGTGCCACAGAAGGAAATGATCAATTTGAATTATTATTTGATGAAGAAAAGTATAGATTAGAACCACAACCGGTTGAATTAGTAGATGAAGTAAATCCTAAAGATACCAGTCTTGTTTATAGGCTTGATAGGAACGGAGTGTATGCTAAATCTAAGAATTATGATCACAAACCATTTCCTACAAAATACTATTCTGATGAGACCATGTTTGTTAAATCAGCAGGATATGTAAATCCGTTAGATGTAAACTTACAATTATTAAATTATACAGATCTAAGCACACAAACTTTAGGAAACTTAAAAGGCGGAGAATATGTATGGACTGCGATAGATAAGTCTCAAAAGACTTGGGGAGTGTACAAATATATTCCAACAGAATATAAAATTAAAAGCACAACTGATACAGCAGATAATTCATTTACAATAACTTTAGATAAAGCCACAAACTTTGAAATAGGAGACATCATAGCTGTAAACGACATTGATACAGATACTGATGGTTATTACAAAATAAAAGCAATATCTTTAAATGTAATTACATTAGAACACGAAGCTACAAAAAATATTACAGCTACAGAAACAGCAAATGGATTTATTACAAGATTTAAAAACGTTAGATTAACAAAATTAAGTGAAGCTAATGATAGTATAGAAGGCGAAGGTGCTAGATCTTTTTCAATTGGTAGTGAAAATTTAAGCTCAGATAGAATCTGGGTAGACGATGATGATACAGGAAAATGGCTTGTTTTAAATTACAAACAGGTATATGAACTTAAACCTAACATTGTTAACACCACAGCAGGATTATTAGACAGTACACAAAAAGATTTTGGTTCAAGTATAAGCGTAAATGATCAAAATAATCTAATGGCGGTTACTGCTCCGAAAGATTTAAATGGAAGTGTGTATATCTATAATAGACCAAGCGAAGCAACAGAGTATAGCTTATTACAACAAATAGATGAAGATGCTTTTTACTTTGATCAAAACGGAGGCTTTGGAACTAGCGCCGCTTTGAGTCCTGATGGTAAATGGTTAGCAGTTGGTTCTCCACAAGCTTCAAATACTAAAAGTTCATACAAAGGAGATTATAATAATCAAACTGCTTATGTAAAAGGTGATGTTGTACTTTATAAAGAACAACTTTGGCAAGCTGATAGGGCAATAGAGTCTCAAGCTGTACAGAGTTGTATTAATCATGCTTCAAACGCACAAGCGGCAGAAAATGATTATGATGCGAACACACAAGACTATCCAACAATAGTCTATATGATGCGTGGTAATCATAGTATGCCAGATGCTAGTACAGATCATATTTTAATTAGAGCAGAAACACAACAATGGGAAGCTAGTAAAGCAGGTGATATTCTAACATTAAAATGGAATGCTTACAAGACTGGTGCTTTATCAGGTGTATCTCCTTTCAACAATGACGCTATTGTAAATGAAGCGTTTATAAATGGCAATCATGTCATTGTTAATAAAGTCAAAATGGTTATAGAAGTTATTAGTGCTCTTGACGTTCCAGATGTAGGAGATGAAATAACAACGGAAACTGCTAGAGCAAACGTAGCATACAGATTTATAGATTCAGACAACAAAATGATTCTATATCTTAATAATGTAAATGGAGAATTACAAACTTCAGGCACAGTACAAAGAAACAATGTTACTGTTGGATCTTTTACAACAGTTAATCATATAGGCGATGACTATCATACAGGTTGGTGGCAAATTGCTGTAGGTAGTACATTCAACTCAACCAATTTAGTAGAAACAAATCCTAATTTAGTAGTACAAGATTTAACATTAGCAGAAGAAGGTGCGCCTAGCACACCTAGTCCTTTTACAAATATTTTAGATACAGTTGTACAACAATTAACCACTGAACCCGCAAGGAATTCATTTTACGGTATTTTAAGTTATTACAACGGAGCAACATCGTCTAATGTAATTGATACGAGATGGTTTGTCAGAACAGAATTACAACATGGAGCAACGTATCAAGTTGGTGATAAATTTAGAATGTGGGCAAACACTTTATATGACAATGGCATTAGACAAGACCCAGAACCTGTTCTAAATTTAAGTTTCGATTATCTTAATAATACTGAACATACGATAGCTGATATTTGGAATGGCTTTTGTATTGTAAGACTTACAAATTTTGATCTTAGTGGAGATCCATTCCTACCACAAATTGGGGATACTGTTACTTGTTCTACTACAGGAAGTACAGCAGAGGTAGCTTACATACAGAGAGAATTTGCTACAATAAGAATTTATTTAAAAAATAGAAATGGCACATTCAGTAAAGGTGTTGACTTTGGCGAAACATCAAGTATGACATTTGTCGAAAATGATAGCACAGTAAGAACAATAGGACCTATCAGTAGTTCACATTTAGAAAATACAACAGCAGGTGTAATGCTAGTAGTTGATAAAGGACAAAATATACAAGTTGGTACAGCTATATTTTTACAGGACAGGGAATATTGGATTTACAATACAAGAACAATACTAGGAGTTGAAGATTCAGCTAACCCGCCAGGACCTTTGAATCTAGATTGGAACAGAACTTATAATATTCCATTATCAACAGGCGGATACAGTTCTAACTTGGATAAAGAAGGAACGTTTGCTATATATGAAAGAAAAGAATTAACCTTTGCTTTGAAAGGATACTATACAGTACCTAATTCTGCTCCGAACAGAAAGTTAGGAACTAAAATTAAGTTTGCTCAAATAGACTCAAGTACATATAAATTATTTGTATCTGCTGGAGGTGATAAAACCGAACTTAACGAAGGAAGAATTTATATATTTGACAAAAATAGCACTGATGACTTTGTATTATCTAACGATAATGATTATAGAGGAACATACAGTACAGCATCAACTTACTTTGTTAACGATCTTGTAAGAGTAGGAGAAACAATCTATAAGGCAAAAACAAACACAGTTCCTGGAGCATTTAATTTAAATTTCTGGGACACAGTAAACAGCGGAGTTGATTTATTAGGATATGTTCCAAATGATACCAATTTTAGTATTACTGAAAGCACGTTGGAACAAAAGTTCTTAGAAGAATTCGGAGCGGACTATGATGTTAGCACAGACGGAAATGTTTTAATTTCAACAGCTAGATATCTTAATGCTAATGATAGTAGCGTGCCTAACAGAAGGATTGTTGTTTATAGAAAGAGCGGAAATCACTATACGTATTCACAGCTATTAGAAACACAGGACATCTCTGAAAATTGGGGACAAACAATAGCAATAAGCAACGACGGTAAGAAAATAGCAGTTGGTGCTCCAGATAATAGCACGAGAGATATAAGAGGCGGAGCAGTATATATCTACATACAGGGTACAGATGGTAGATTTAGCTTGAATCAAACACTTCGACCTATTGATAGGACGTCTAATACTAGATTTGGAAGTAAATTAGATTTTGATGGAAATACATTAGCAATAGCTTCAAGAGGTGGAGACCTAGAAAGAGTAACTACATTTGATCAAGATACCACAATTTTTGACAACGGTAACACTCCTTACAAGGTAATTGATAACGATAGTGGATTGGTGAGCATTTATGAAACAGTTAATGATAGCTTACTGTATGGCCAAGACTTTGCTTACGATAAGGATACACAAGACTTTGGAAGTATAATGCTTGTGAAAAATAATCATGTATACTTAGGTTTACCTAAACAGCAAATACTTTCTAACAACACAATAGATAGAGGGTTGGTTGCAGAATATAGAAAACCAGTCAATAGCACTTCTTGGACAGTAGGAAGACAACCTGTTATACCAATTGATGTCAATAAATTAAAAGGCATAAATTTATTTGATAAAAAAACAAACGGCCTTGTTACATACTTAGATTACATTGATCCTTTACAAGGAAAAATAGCAGGAAATGCTGAACAAGAAATTACATTCAAAGTTTCTTATGATCCATCAAAATACAATGTAGCTACAGCGACAGGCACTACATTAGATACACTAGATTATACTGCTGAAAAATGGGTAGGAAAAATTTGGTGGGATATCGGAAGTGCTAGATTTATAAATCATCACCAAGGAGATATTTTAGAATCTACTGCTAACTTTAATACACTATTCTCTGGAACAACAGCAGATGTATATGAATGGGTAGAAAGTGATTTGCTTCCAAGTGAATGGGACGCACAGACAGGCACAGAAGAAGGATTAACAAATGGTATAAGTGGTACAACCAAATATGGTGATACAGCCTACAGCACTAGAAGATTATATGATTCTGCTTCGCAGACTTTTTCAAACCATTATTATTATTGGGTAAAAGATAAACTTACATTACCAGATGATGTTACAAGAAGAACAACAGCTTCTGATATTAGTAAATTAATTACAACACCAGCTCAACAAGGAGTAAGATTTGTAGCACCGTTAGGTAACAATAGATTTGCTTTGTATAATTGTTCTAGTTTAATTAAAGATAAAGATGTAGGTATTACATTTAATTGGTGGACAATAGACAATCAAGAACAAAATGTTCATAACGAATATCAAATTATTTCCGATGGTTTAGAAACAAGTATACCTAACGACACTATTAAACAAAAATGGATTGATAGTTTAGTGGGCTTTGATATGAACGACAGACCAGTGCCGGACGAAGACTTACCTATTAGACAAAGATATGGAAATTTAAATGATCCAAGACAAAGCTGGTTTATAAACAGGACTGAAGCTAGAAAACAATTTATAGAGCGTGTTAATAAAATTTTAAAAACACAATTGATTGTTGATAGTAAAGACTTATCTGGTTTAACAGCAATAGATCCTAGGCCTTCTAGCGTGTCAGGAATATACGACACAACATCAGATACGTTTGCGGAATTAAGATTCATTAGTGTTGCCAATGTTAAACAAGCAAACCTGACACTAGAAGTTGAAAACGGAACAATTATAAATGTTTTGATAAACGATCCTGGTAAAGGATACATCAATTCACCTACATATACTATAAAAGATACTACAGGAAAAGATGCTGAATTAAGTTTCGTACTAGCTACTGACGGTAGTATATCATCAGTCAACATAGTTAACGGCGGAACAAATTATGTGTCACCAACTATTGAAGTAAGAAAATTTAGTGTGTTGGCTAAAACTGATGAAACAGTAGGAGGTAAGTGGGCGGTATTTGCTTGGGATGGATCAGAATGGTTAAGAACGTTGACACAAGCATATGATGTAAATGCTTATTGGCAATATATTGATTGGTACGAAACAGGATATAATAATTTTACACCTATTAATTACACAATCTCTAGTAGTTATGAACTGTACGGTTTGGGAGATAAAATAGGTGACGTGGTTAAAATTAATAATGTAGGGACAGGCGGCTGGTTGCTCCTAGAAAAAGAAGACGATCAAGATACCGAAGATTATACAATTAACTATAAAACAATAGGAAGACAAAACGGAACTATTGAATTTAAAAATTCTTTATATGATGTAACAAATGAAAACATAGCGTACGATGGCAGTGGATTTGATAAAATATTTTATGACACAGAGCCTGTCGCTGAAATGCGTTTGATAATAGGAATATTAGAAAATAATATTTTTGTAGATGATTTATTGAAAAATTGGAACGAATGTTTCTTTGCTGGTTTAAGATATGTGTTTACTGAACAACCTAATGTTGATTGGGCGTTTAAAACAAGTTTCATAAAAGCAAAACACAATGTAGGAGAATTAGATCAACGCATTACATTTAAAAATGATAGCTTACCTAGTTACGAATCATACATAAATGAAGTCAAACCATATAGAACGAAAGTAAGAGAATATTTAAGTTCATACGAAAAAACAGATCCTAGTTCAACAGTTGTCACAGACTTTGACTTACCTACAGTCTACAATGAAATAGAAGGTAGAATAACACCACAATCTGTACAAGTAATAGATAATAAAATAGTATCTGGATTTTCAGAAATAACAAAATATCCAAGTAAACATTGGGCAGAAAATATTGGATTTGAACTACAAAGTTTAAGCATTGCTGATACTGGGGTAGGTTATTTAGATGCTCCTGTAATCAAGATCACCGGAGGTGGTGGATCAGGAGCAAAAGCAACAGCATTTATTGGAACTGATGGAAAGATTACTGCGGTCAAAGTTACTAATACAGGATCAGGATACCTTTCACAACCAACAATAACTTTAGAAGGATCTTTACAAGATGGAGGATCACCAGCAAGATTAAGTCCTGTGTTAGGTGGAGGAAAAGCTAGATCAACTCATCTAAGATGTAAGTTTGATAGAGTTACAGGAACATACTTGTTTAGCCAGTTATCGACTACAGAAACATTTACAACAACATCCAATCAACAAATATTTGATTTGAAATGGCCAATGCAATTGAAAAACACACAAATCACAGTGACCGTGGATGGGTTGGAAGCATTAAGAAGTGAATACACATTTGAAAATAAATCTGACTCAAGCAAAGGTTATTTGAGAAAATATGGAAGAATATTTTTTACTGAACCTCAGTCAGCAAGTAAAAGTGTTGTAATTACCTACAATAAATCCGCAGAGCTTTTACAAGCTCAAGATAGAATTAATTTTTATTATAATCCAACCACCGGCATGTTTGGAAATGACTTAGGACAAATTTTAGACGGTGTTGATTACGGAGGAGTAGAAGTAAGCAGTTACAGTTTTGGTACAGGTACTGGTTGGGATTCAGATGCTTGGTTTACAACAACTTATGATACTTTTGATACGACATTTGATGATGAAATATTCCAAATGGACGGTAGCACAGAAGTGTTTACATTGAGTAAGCCTTTGGAAAATAATGTTGTTTATAATGTTTACCTAAATGGGAAAAGGATAGATGATCCAAACTTTGGCACAGCATCACAAACAAACGTAAATGCTGTAATGAGTAGTATTACAGGTGACGGTACGCAAACTACAATTACTATTACCAATGATATACAAAAGTTTGTAGCAAATGATGTTGTTGTATTTAGAAAAACTACATCAGATGGATCTTTCTTACCTGATCCTAGATCTTATGATACTGTTTTAAGTGGAGGAGACTTACAGTTTAGTACGGCCAAAGGTATTAATCCGGAAGAAATAATTATAGATGGAGATGGTTTTGTAACTCCGACTACAAGTAAAGGACCAGAAGAACAAATCCCAGGGCAGGTTTTAGATACAGTTGATATAAAAGTGTTCCATAGACCAGAAGCAGGAGGTAGCTTATTGAGTAGTAATTGCTATAATGCTGATGGAAATACAGTAGACTTTAAATTTGGCATACAGCCGCAAAGTGAAAATGGCTTGTATGTAAGATTAAATAGAATTACGCAATCACCAACTACATATAAAGTAGATTATAGGAATAAAACTGTTAGATTCAATACTACTCCTTCAAATGGTACCAGTGTTAACATAATCAGTGTTAGTGGTAATGGAGAGAATATTATTGAGTTTGATGAATTTACAGGTGATGGTTGTACAACACAATTTAAAACAAAAGCTCATTGGACAACAAAATTAGATTACATTGCCACTGTTGATGGAAAAGAAGTAGAATCAGTGTTAGTGTCTAGTGAAGATAGTGGAATACAAGATCCTAAAGCAGTAATAGTATTTGGTAGAGCTCCAAGAGACGGAAGTGTAATTAACTTTGCTGTATACGATAAAGTTCAAAGTTACAGTAAGATAGAAACACAAGAGTTCACTGGGGACGGAAGCACAGTTAACTTTACATTAGAAAAAACTCCATACTCTACTATTCCACATACACACAACGTTGTGGTACAGGTAGGAAACAAAATACTTAATGCTGGTTACAATCAACAGTTTACAGTTCAAGCAGGAGTATCAGAATACTTTTTAGAAATATGGCAAACACCTATAGGAAGTTTTGATAATTCAAACGTGTTGGCTATTCTTAATGGGACAGAATTAAAAATTGCTACTGAATTTAATATACGTCCAGCTAATAGTTCTATTATACTAGAACCAGGCATAGGACAACCAGGAGATATATTAGAAGTTTATATTAGAGATGATGGAGAATATGCTTTTGGAGCAGTTGAAGTAATTAACAATCAAAATACTTGGGTTGAAACACCCGGTGTATTAAAACTAGATGTTGCGCCTGCTGTAGGAGAAACAATAAAAATCACTACATACAGTAAACATGACATACAAGATTTTGAAAGACAAAATTTTGATATAATAGCAAGATCAACTCTGTCAGTTGGTAGTGAAGATCACATACAATACAATCATCTAAAGGCAGGATTAGTTGAACTTAGAAAGACAGCCATAGATGCTCAGTATGTATGGTTTATAGTAAATGGCGAACTAAAGACACCTAGCGTAGATTATTATCTTACAGATGATAAAAAATTTGTAAAATATAACAATCCTTTAGTAGATAATGACGTTATAGAAATAATTCAATATAGCTCCGACGGTCCGATTACACCTAAGTTTGGATTTAGTCAGTTCAAAGATATACTTAACAGAAACATTTACAAGCGACTAGGTGACGTAGCACCATTAAAACTTGCTGAAGAGCTTAAAGTTACAGACAAACAAATTAATTTGATAGATGCTAGTACAATAAGTGCTCCAGATAAAAACAGTGGAATACCAGGAATATTGTTTATAAATGGTGAAAGAATTACGTTTTTAATTAAACAAGGTAATGTATTAAAACAAATACAAAGGGCAACATTAGGTACAGGAGCACCAGATGTACACCCAGCTGGTAGTGACGTATATAATCAAGGATTACAGCAGACAGCACCATACGCAGATAAAACTATAACTGAAGATTTTGTTGGTGATGGTTCTACGAGCGTATACGAATTATCGTTTATACCTAATTCAGTCAATGAATTTGAAGTATTTGTTGCTGGCAAGAGATTAAGAAAGAATAGTATACAGATGTTCGATGTTACAATAGATCAGGATTCTCCTGAAGCAGATGTGACATCACCTGCTCAATTTAGTGTTGATGGCACAACGAATCAGCTAACTTTAACCACTACACCGGCAAATTTAGCTAAAATACAAGTCATTAGGCGCACAGGTACACTATGGACAGATAACGGACAATCCTTAAATGATGCGGAAAGTTTGGTAGCACGTTTCTTTAAGGCGGAAAAGGTGGAGCTACCAAAATAAATACAGTTGTAGGAAAGTGATATGATAGACAATTTCAAAGAAAATAACGGAGTGCTTTTACAAGGGCATATCAAGATTTTTGACCCATCAAATGGTGAGATTATTGTTGATAAGCGTAATGCTATTCATTATGAAAATATGAGTATTTCACTGGCAGAAAGTTTAGGAAACGCAGGTGAAGGATTTATATACGAAATGGCATTTGGAAATGGTGGTACAAGCATAGATCCAACAGGTATAATAACGTACCTTACACCAAATTCCACAGGCACTAACGCAAGTCTTTACAATCAAACTTTTGTAAAAGTGGTAGATGATAGAAGTGTTAATAACACAGATCCTGCTAGAAACAAAATCGAATCTAGACACGTAAGTGGTACAAATTACACAGACATATTAGTTACATGTTTATTAGACTATGGTGAACCAACAGGACAAGATGCTGTTGATAATGCTACTAATAGTAATAGCTTATATGTCTTTGATGAGCTAGGACTTGTAAGTTACAATGCCGCAGGCACAGGAAGATTATTGACACATGTAGTATTTCATCCTGTACAAAAAAGTTTAAACAGATTAGTACAAATTGACTATACAGTCAGAGTACAGAGCTTGACAGGATTTAATGAATAATGGCATACTTAATTAATTATTCAGATTCAAACAAAGGAACTATTTCTATAGAGGATAGTACAATTAACCAAACAACCAGTTTGGATATTCCTGGTAGAAATACAACAAGCTACGGTTCAGTCATAGCAGAAAGTTTTTTAAAATTACTAGAAAACTTTTCTAACACAGCCGCTCCGAGAAATCCAATACAAGGACAACTTTGGTATGATACTTCTACCGGAGTAAACAGTTTAAAACTTTATGACGGTACATCATGGGTAAATGCTGGAGGTCTTAAAAAAGGAAACAATGCTCCAGCAGTAGCATCTTCACTTACAGGTGATTTATGGGCTGATACAGATAACAACCAATTATATATTTTTACAGGAAGTGCTTGGACTTTAGTAGGTCCTGAGTATAGTGATGGTTTACTTACAGGAGCAAAGCCATTAACAGTTACAGGTAAAGACGAAGTTAATTACACAGTACTTCAAATAGAAGTTCAAGGTAATCCTATAGCAATTTACTCAACTAGAACCTTTTCACCAAAAAGCACTATCGTAGGATTTTCAATTATCCAACCAGGATTGAACTTATCAAGTGCTAACATAGCAGGAGCAGGAATAGGAAAATATTATGGTACGGCAGAAAAAGCTGAAAATCTTGTTGTATCAGCAAACGAACTTCCTGTAGCGGCAAGCAAATTTTTAAGAAGTGATGTTTCAAGTACAACAAATGAACAATTAATTATTAGTAATGACAAAGGACTGAGAATAGGAGTAACAAATACTATTGATATTGCTGTCAGTAACGGTACCGGACAAATGGTTAATCAAACACAAGGTGCTCCTTTAGATTTTAAAATTAAAAATGATGACGGAATTCAAAAGAATGTATTAAGAATTGACTCTACTGAAAAGGTAGGTATAAACACAATTACTCCTGCCGAAGCATTGGATGTTGCAGGATCTATTCAAGCTAGTAATAATTTAATTGTACAAGGTACAACTGATAGCACAAGCATAGGTACTGGCTCAGTAAAAATTTCAGGTGGTGTAGGTATTGCTAAAAAATTATGGGTAGGTAATGCTGTTAACATAGCAGGTACAACAACATCTGCTTCAATTGAACCTAGTGCTACACAAACATTTAACTTAGGTAGTTCAGAGAAACGTTGGCAAACAGTCCATGCGGTACAGTTTAGAGGAGATATTGTTGGTAACGTAACAGGTACAGTTACAGGTGGTGCGGCTAATGCCAATAAATTAACAACAGCATCAACTTTCCAACTGTCAGGTGATGTAAGTTCAAATCAAATTACATTTGATGGTAGTACAGGTGGTACAACAAAAGTATTTACAACAGCTATTAGTAATACATTTATTGCTAATAAAACTTTAGCTACTGCTCCAAGACAAGACGATGAAGTAATAATTAACAGAGTATCTGGAGATTCAACTGGGGTATTTAAAATATCACAAAGTGCACTAGTAAGTAGTGTGCCAGTTATTCCAATAGGAACAATAGTTCCTTTTGGTGGTGTAAATCTTCCAGCAGGTTGGTTACTATGTGATGGTAGTGAACAGAGAATAGCGGACTATCTTGATTTATACAATGCTATACAATTTCAATTTAAAGATCAAAGCCAAGTTGCTTCAGGCTTTTTTGGATTACCAGATTTCAGAGGTAGATTTCCATTAGGTGCTGACAACATGGGAGGCACAAGTGCTAACAGGGTTACAGACGTAAACGCTGATACAGTAGGATTAGCATCTGGAGTTGAAAGCAGAGCAATTGATGTTAAGAACTTACCAGAACACGAGCATGATTTGCGTTCTCCAAAAGGCGCACAATTTTATGTAATATTAGATGATAGCGGCACTCCACAAGATGCGGATACAATAATCTATGATGCTCCTACAGGTAACCAAGCAGGACAAGCAAGAACTTCTTCGGGAGGATTGTTGAATAGAAGAAATATTACTTACAATCAAAATACAGGATTAGAACAATTTGAAACTTTTGATATTTCAGAATTAGGCACACCATTCAATGTGTTGAATCCTTTCTTGACAGTCAAATATATAATTTATTCAGGAGTTGGGGGCTAATGGCATATCAAATAAACAAAACTAGTGGTACGTTGCTTGTAAATCTAGCAGACGGACAAATAGATACTACAACTACTGACATATCATTAATTGGTAAAAACTATTCAGGATTTGGTGAAGCTATTAACGAAAACTTTCTTCACATGCTTGAGAATTTTGCTAATTCTTCAGCACCAAGTACGCCTTTAGCAGGACAAATTTGGTGGGATACAGCTACATCAAGATTAAAAGTTTACACAGGCACAGCTTGGACAACAGGTGGTGGACCTATTGTACAATCAAGCCAACCGTCAATGGTTGCTGGTGACTTGTGGATTAATAACGAAGCAAATCAACTATACTTTTATGATGGTACAGATTTAGAATTAGCAGGACCAATATACAACGCATTCCAAGGACGTTCAGGTCCACAGGTTGTTACTGTGCTTGATAACACAGGTACAAGCAGAACTATTGTTAAGTATTGGGTTGGAGGTACACTTGTTGGTTTATGGAGTAAGATTGCGTTTACACCACAGAACATAGATACTATTCCTAGTTTTACTGGTAATGTTGTAAAAGGATTTAATGTTGTCGACGCAGACTTTGTGTATGCTGGTACAGCTTCAAGAACATCATCACTTGTTGATTCACAAGGCGTTGTTAGAACAGCCGCACAGTTTTTAGCTAGTGATTCAGATGACTCTACAAGTGGTGCTTTATCAATAAGAAACAATAACGGACTTACAGTTGGATTAACAGATAATAACGTTATTAAAGTAACTAACTTGGGTGTTGTATCAGAAAATAATGTTAGTGGTGAAAACTACATTATTAGAATGACAACCAGTTTAGGAAAAAGAGATGCTGTAACAATTAATTCAGCGAATAATAGAGTAGGTATTTACAATTCAAATCCAGGTGCTACGTTAGATGTAACTGGAGATATGAAAATTTCAGGAGACCTAACAGTTTCAGGATCAACTACAACAATAGATTCTGCCACATTGAGAGTTGAAGATAAGAATATTGAACTTGGATTAGGTTCAGATAGTACATTACTAAACGACACACAAGTAGATTCTGCTGGTATTATAGTCAAATCTTCAGATGGTGACAAAGAATTTTTATGGAGACAGGCAAGTAACGCATGGACAACAGGAAATAGTATTAACTTTACCGGTACAGGTGGATTAAAGTTTAATGGTGTTACTATTATTAGTGGAACAGAAGCACCAGGTATTACATCTATTGGTAACTTGACTACTGCTAACATAGGAAACATCAGCTTTACTGGCGGTATAGGAGTAAGCACAGGAGTTGTTGATGGTAGTGGAAATGGACTTAACCTTACTTTAGCAGGCAACTTGAATTTGGTAACTCCAAGAAAAATTACTGGAGTAGCAGAACCAACAGCACCAACAGATGTTACAACAAAAAATTATGTTGATACAGCAATAGGTACTGAGGTAATTGCCTTAGCATTAGATATAACAGGATTAGGAACAGGCACTAATTTAAATACAAATATAGCAACAATTTTACAAGATATTGCTCCAGCCGGAGGTAAAGTAGAAGGCTGTGAAGCAAGAGTTCATTGTACAGCAACAACTGGCGCTACAGCAACGCTGTCAGCGGCCAACTTGAACGCAAGTTTTAACAAAAGTTTAGTGGTTGTACAACAATTAGACGGTAGTGGAAATGATAGTGGTAGTGTATCAGTAATAGGAGACGCAACATTTAACGATGTTACTGGTGCTATTACATCTACAGTACAAAGATCTTTGAAATTATTTAGGATAAATGGGGGTAGCTGGGGTTATGTACAAGACCTAACTCCGGGCAATTTAATATAAATACATATAACATATTAGGGGTTATAGATGGCATACGTAATAAACTTAACAAACGGATCGCAGTTAGCAACTGTTGAAGATGGTACTATTGATCAAAGCACATCTCTTAAGCTAGTTGGTAAGAACTATGCCGGCTACGGAGAAATACAGAACGAAAACTTTGTACATTTACTTGAAAACTTTTCAAGTGCTAATCAACCAGCATCACCTTTAACAGGTCAAATCTGGTTTGATAGTGCTGGAAGCAAGTTAAAGTTTTACGATGGTACAAAATTTAGATCAACAGGTGGAGCAGAAGTAAGTTCAACACAGCCTGTAGGACTAACAACTGGTGATTTTTGGTGGGATAGCGGTAACAATCAATTATACGCACAAAACGCAAATGGTGGATTTGTATTAATTGGTCCACAAAGTATTGGTGCTACAGTTTCAGCAATGGTAACTGGGCAGGTTAGAGATTCAAATCAAAACAATAGAACAATAATTAAAGGTACTGTAGAAGATGGTGTAGTATTCATTATAAGTAATTCAGAATTTACAATTGACGCTACTGATCCACAAAACGTAATAACAGGATTTGATGTTGTACGACAAGGTTTAACACTTAGAAATACAACTTCAGGCACCGACGGAGTAACAAGTGGGGCATTTAGATTTTATGGTACAGCTACCAACGCAGATAAATTAAATGGATTACCAGCAAGTGATTATGCGTTATCAGGTGCGGCAAACTTCAACAGTATTGTAAGATTTACAGATTCTGGATTGACTATTGGTGATGCTAATGATTTAGCTATTAAGATTGATACAGCAGGAAGTGGCGATGAAGCAGTCATCGATAACACAGTTGGACAAAAAATTAGATTTAAAGTAAAGTCAAGTGGAGGTGTTACTACAGAACCTTTCCATGTACAGGCGGCAGGACTTATTCCTACAGCTACTACAACTTATGACATAGGGGATAATAACTATAAGTTTAGAGCTATGTATGCTACTTCTTTTATTGGATTAGCAACAAACGCTACAAATTTACAGGTAGGTAGCAACTTCAGAACAGGTGATACAAGTGCTACTAATAACACCGTAGCTGTAAGAGATTCCAGCGGTAATTTAGCGGCCAATGTGTTTAATGGAATATCAACACAAGCAAGATACGCTGACTTGGCGGAAAAATATACAACTGACAAAAATTATCCTGTGGGAACACTAATGATGATAGGCGGAGAAG
>MDSZ01019958.1_pt1 | contig 36497 bp, 34 predicted proteins | sample 811201 | NCBI WGS metagenome assembly MDSZ01 (sample SAMN05326647, study PRJNA326480) | marine metagenome | isolation source: seawater | place: Indian Ocean: North | collected 2010
CAAACATCCTTATTATCAAAAAATAATGAAGATAAATATAAATAACTTTAAAAATAGTGAGTCTTTCTTTAAAAGACAGGTTTCACTACCTATATATTTTGATTTGAAAAATGATCAGGTTAAAAAAGTTATTTTCCTATTGGAAAGATTTTTGAGATAAAGATGAATTTTTTCTCTAACTTAGTAACATCAAAAAAATATCTTAAAATGGTAAATTTAATAGGTTTAAAAAATGAAAAACTTTTTTTTGTTAAAAATTTTGGAGCTTTTGTAGGAAATCAGTCGTTATTTAAATATTTTAAAATTTTTGAATTAATAATTTCAATATCAAAATTGAAAGGTGACATAATTGAATTAGGAGTTTGGAGAGGAAATAATCTTATTTTTATGAAAAAGGTTGCCGATTATTTTAATTTGAAAAAAAAAATTTTTGGATATGATTGGTTTGAGGGGTTAAAAGAGTTCGGAAAAAATGATAACAAAATAAATAAAAAAAAATACAAAGGAAACAAAAATTTTATAAATAATTTAATAAAAAATCAAAAACTTGAAAAAATTTATTTAATAGATGATGATGTAAAAAATTTCGAATCTCATTTTAATAAAAAACAGAAATTCTGTTTGGTCTATCTAGATCTAGATTTATATGAACCAACTAGAAAAGTTTTGGAAATTATAGACAAATATTTGGTTAAAAATGGATTAATAGTCTTTGATCAAGCACAAAAAAAAGAGTGGGTTGGAGAAAAAAAAGCTCTTAATGAATTTTGTATGAAAAATAAAAATAAATATCGAATAACTAAATTAAAAAAACATTTCAGCCCAGATATAATTTTAACAAAGATTTGATGATTAGGAGTATAAAAATTGACAAAAGATATACAATAGGTATCGATCAGCCATGTTTTATAATAGCTGAAATTGGCTCTAATCATGATAATTCATTTTCTAAAGCTATCAAACTTATAGATAAGGCTATTTTGGCTGGAGCTAATGCTGTAAAATTTCAAATTTTTTCTGCAAAAAGCCATTATTCAAAGTACACGCCTGGCTTCAAATATTTAAAAAAAAAAAATACTTATAATCTTATTAAAAATTTAGAAATTGATAGAAGTTGGGTTAAGAAATTAAAAGCGTATTGTGACAGAAAAAAAATTATTTTTTTTGCTTCTCCTTGTGATTTAGAAGCTATAGAAATTTTAAAAAAATTAAATACTAAAATTTATAAAGTAGCATCTTTTGATATAACCGATTTGGATTTAATCAAAAATATTGCAAAAACCCAAATGCCAATAATTTTATCAACTGGAATGTGTGATGAAAGTGATATTAGAGATGCTATTAACGTGTGCAAAAAACAAAAAAATAAAAAAATTATACTTTTACAATGCACATCACTTTATCCAGCACCAAAAAAAATTGCTAATTTAAATAGCATTAAAGAAATGAAAACAAAATTTAATCTAATTACAGGATATTCGGATCATACCATAGATGATGATGCTGCATTAATTTCCGTCTGTCTTGGATCAAAAGTTTTGGAAAAACATTTTACTCTATCCAAAAAGTTAAAAGGCCCTGATCATAAATTTGCATCTGAGCCAGTTGAGTTTAAAAATATGGTCAGTAAAATCAGACTTTATGAAAAAATGATGGGAACTGGTATTAAAAATGGGCCTAATAAACTAGAATTAGAAATGTACAAAAAGGGAAGAAGAAGTATCCATGCTAAACGGAACTTAAAAAAAGGTGAAATAATCAATAGCAAAGATATCATTTTTAAAAGGCCCGGTTTAGGATTGAAACCTAAATATATAAAAAAAATTTTAGGAAAAAAAATAAAAAAAAGTGTCTTAAAGGATAAATGGATAACAAAAGATATGATTTAACCAATGTATTAGTCACTGGGGCCTCTGGAAATCTAGGAAAAATCATTTGTTTAATATTAAAAAAACAAAAAATATCTTTCAAAAAGTTGTCTTCTTTTCATAAAAAAAAAAAATTTCCTTTAGAAATATCTGCTTCAGTATTTGAATTATCAAAATATCTAAAGCCAAGTTTAATAATTCATAGCGCGATAGATGATAAAAAGAGCCCAAACCTCAATAAAAATTTGATGATGATTAAAAATCTAATTAGATATTTTAATGTACCGATAATTTATATTTCTTCAGTATCTGTATATAGTGGTTTAAATAAAAAATATTTAAGTGAAAGTATTACAAAATATAAATTAAATACAAAATATTCATTAGTGAAAAGAAGATGTGAAGAGACACTTTTATCAAGAAAATTTAATAATGATTTATGTTTAAGAATTCCTGGAATTTTTTTTAATAAAAGAAAAGATGGTTTAATTTATAATTTACTCAATAATTATAAAAAAAAAAATTATAAAATAAAATTTTTTGATTTACATAAACAATGGCAATTTATTCATAATAAACACTTTGAGGTATATTTTTCAGAGATTTTAAATATGAAAAAATTAAAATATAATATAATTAATGTTGGTTATAAAGATTGGATTTCAGTTTTAAAAGTTATAAAAATTTTGAACAAAAAATTTTCTAAAAAAAAAAAGATTTTATTAAAAAATAAAACAAATATGACAAAATTAAATTTAAAAAGATTAGGTAAAATTACTAAAAACAAGTTGTTCACTTTAAATGAAGGCATTGAATTATTAATAAAATAAAATGAAAAAAAAAAAATTACTTTTTACCGGCGGAGGGGGGGTTTTTACTGAAACTATTTGGAAAAAGCTGCGTGATAAATATGATATTTTTTTTGCAGATATGAACCCAAAAAAAATTTTTTATGAAATACCGAGATATAAAAAATTGAAAATTGATAAAGGAACATCAAAAAATTTTATTAGATCCTTAAATTTATTAGATCAAAAACATAATTTTGATTTAATAATACCCAATGTAGATGAGGAAATTTTTCAAATAGTAAATTCAAAGATTAATAATAAAAAGATTTTTTTACCACCTAAGGTATTCTGTAAAATAACTTTAAATAAATTATCTTTTTTTGATTATTTAAAAAAAAATAATCTAGAAAATTTAAATACTCATAGATTAGATAAATTCAAAAAGTATAAAAAAAATAAAACTTATTTGATAAAACCTATTTATGGTCGAGGCTCACGTTATGTAAAAAAAATAAAAACAATTTCAAAATTAGATAAATTTATTGAATTTAATGGTTTAAAAAAAAAAGATTTTATTATACAAAATTTTGTTTCAGGTGATGAGTATACTGTGTTTGTTCAAAAAAATTTTAAAAAGAATATTATAATACCAGTAAGAGTGTTTCAAAAAAAAGGTGTCACGATCCAAGCTCAAGTTAGTAAAAATTTAATTATTGAAAATTTTATCAAAAAAAAAATACTCAAAATTTTTAAAGTTAAAAATTGTTTTAATATCCAATTAATATTAAAACAAAAAAAACCATATATAATTGAGATTAATCCTAGATTATCAACAACATTCGCACTAATTTTAAAATCAGGGTATGACCCGTTTGATAAAGCAAAATCAAATACTCTCACTTTAAAAAATAATTTAAAAATGTACAGATATTTAACTACACGATATTATTAATTTTCAAATTTATGAAAAAAAAAAATATACTTGTAATTGCATCACATCCGGATGATGAAATTCTTGGATGTGGTGGTTCTATCAATAGAATGAGTGACCAAGGATTTAAGATTTTTACTTTGATACTCGGAGCAGGTATTGACTCTAGATTTGTTGAAAAAAAAAATACTCAAAAATATAAAAAAAATTTATATTCCCAGTGCATTAAGGCCAATAAAATCCTTGGAGTGAAAGATATTTTTTTTGAAAATTTGGATGATAATCGTTTTGATAATTATAATTTGCTAAAGATTGTAAAGATAATTGAAAAATATTTAAAAAAGCTAAAACCTTTCATTGTTTTTACTCATAGCAAAAATGATTTAAATATTGATCATAGGATAACTTTTGAGTCAACATTAACCGCTTGCAGACCAATGCAAGAATCCTCAGTAAAAAAATTATTATGTTTCGAAGTTGCATCAAGCACAGAGTGGTCGTTTGGAAAAATTTCTGAAAGTTTTAAGCCTAATTATTTTGTTGATATTGAGGGAAATATTAAAAATAAATTAAAATCATTAAAGTTCTATAAAAATGAAATGCGTAAATATCCACATCCAAGATCTTTAAAAAATGTGGAGAACTTATCTATGATTAGGGGAGCCTCAGTAGGTTTAAAAAATGCAGAGGCCTTTGAGTGTATTTATGATATCGCATGAGATTAATTTTTAGGGTCGACTCTTCTTCTAAAATTGGAATTGGTCATTTGGCCAGATGTTTAAAATTAGCAAATATTTTTAATTATACGGACATTCATTTTGTATGTAAAAATTTAGATGGAAATGCAAATTTTTTAATTAAAGAAAATTATAAATTACATTTGATAAAGTCAAATAATGAGTTGAGAGATGCTTTTGAATTTATAAAAATCTTAAAAAAAGAAATTTCTGTCGATCAAAATAAAGATTATATTATTTTAGATAACTATGAATTAAAGCAAAAGTGGGAAAAAAAAATAAAGCCATATTCAAAAAAACTTTTAACGATTGATGATAGATTTCGTTCAAGTAATGCTGATTTTTTTTTAAATACAAACTGGTTTTTTGAAAAAAATGAAAATTTTTTAAAATACAGATTATCGAATTTACTGTTAGGACCATTATATGGTTTAATAAACAAAAAAGTTAAAAAAAAAAATAAAAGATTTATTACTATCTATTTTGGATCAAATGATGAATACAATCTTACCTCACAAACACTAAAACATTTAATTAGACTTAAAATTAAAAACATAATTATTATTTTAGGACATAATTTTAATTTTATAAAAGAAATAAGAAAATTAATTAAAGGAAAGGAGCACATAAAAATAATTCATAAATTTAAAAATTTAAGTGCAATTTTTTCAAAAACTAGATTTTTTATAGGTGCGGGCGGGTCAACTTCGACAGAAAGATTTCTTTATCAAATACCATCTTTAATATGTCCCGTCGCTGAAAATCAGCAATTAATCTCAAGGTTTCTCCATGATAAAAATTTTCAACAGAACTTAGATAAAAATTTTTTTTTTAATTTTAATAAGTGGAAAAAAGCTTTTTTAAATCTAAAAAAAAAAGAGAAAATTTTAATAAAAAACTTAAGTTATCTGTCATTTGAGGATAGTACAAAAAGAATCAAAAATATCTTTAATAACAAAGGATCTAATTTCAAGTTAATAAAATTTAATGAAAAATTTAAAAAAATAATGTTTAATTTTGTAAATCAACCTGATGCCATTAAATCAAGATTTAATCAAAAGTATATTCAATTAAATGAACATGAAAAATTTATAACTAAATTAAAGAATAATTCTAATGAAATTATATATCTAGGTATGTTTAATAATGTAATATCTGGCTTTATAAGATTTTCGAAAAAAAATAAAAAAGATATGTATATTGATATTTATTGCTGCCCCACAATAAGAGGAAATTTTTTTGCTAAAAAGATGTTATTTGGTGGGATAAAAGACATATTAAGAACAAATAAAAAAATTACATTTATTGCAAATGTGAAAAAAAATAATTTTAAAAGTATTAACTTTTTTAAAAAATATTTTAGAAAAAAGGGGAACATAAATAATATTAGTACCTTTGAATATTAGTGAGATAATTCAAATGAGTAAACTCATACCTGTATTTAAAGTTTTGGATAAAAAGCAAAAAAAAAATTTTTCTATTCTAATATTTTTAACTCTTATAACTCTTTGTTTAGAGGCTGGTGGAATTGGTATGTTCATTCCATTAATGTACTCCCTAATAGATAATGTTGATCAAATTCGTGAAAACTTTTTCTTTAAAATTATTTTCGATAAAGAAGATGATTTAGATCATATATTTAATATTTCCGCTTTTACTCTATGCTCTTTTTTAATTCTTAAAAATTTTTACTTAATGGCATTTCATTACTTTGAAGGTAGATTTATCCATGGTGCCAGAGAGTCGATTTCTCATAGATTATTTAAAAGATTTATTGAAAATGAGTATAATTTTTTTATCCAAAAGCATACGTCTAAAATGTTGACAAGAATAAAGTCTGATTTAGATTTACTTACTGGTGCCCTGACATCTACTTCTATAATTTTTACAGAGACTGTAATGGTAATTGGTATCAGCTCTTTGATTTTTTTCTACGATCCAAAAAGTTTTTTAATAGTATCATCTTTACTTTTATTTTTTGCTTTAATTTATTTTTTATTAGTAACAAAAAAAATTGCACACTTGAGAGAATTTAGGCAAAAATTTGAGGAGGGAAGATTTAAAAACCTTCAAGAGGCATTTGGTGGTATAAAAGAAATAAAAATTTTTGAAAAAGAAAAATTTTTTTTAAATAATTATTTATTTTTTTCAAAGAATATTTCAAAAATATTTATAATTTATTTCATCATACAAAGGTTTGCAAAAATATACTTTGAATTAATTTTGATTGTTGGTCTATTGTTATTATTGATTTTTTTCAAATCAGAAAACTCAATACAATCTAAAGATTTTTTTGCATCAATATCCGTTTTTCTTTTTGCGGCACTAAGATTAATACCAAGTTTATCAAGATTAATTTTGGCTTTTAATTCAATTAAATTTTCTAAAAAAGCGGTAGACAATATTTATGATGAGCTATCTAATAAAATGTATAGGGCTGATAACCTAAATTGTGATTACCCTCAAAATTTTAAAAGTTTAAAAATTGAGAATATAAGTGTTATCTACAAGGACAGAAATCAGCCAATAATTGAAAATTTTAATTTTCAAATACATGAAGGACAAAAAATTTTAATTGTTGGTGAGACAGGATCTGGAAAATCAACACTCGTTGACGTTATATTAGGAATTAAAAAACCAGATAGAGGAAAATTTTTAGTTAATGAAACAAAAGAGGTTAAAAATATATTTCCTTACGTAAGTTATGTTCCTCAAAATGTTTTTTTATTTGATGATACAATTTCAAGCAATATCACATTTAGTGAGGAAAATTTAAATATGAATAAGCTTAATAAAGTTGTAAAAGTTTCAAAGTTAGAAAACTTTATCTCAAGTTTACCAAAAAATTTTAAAACTATAATTGGAGAAAAAGGTTCACAAATATCAGGAGGACAATCACAAAGAATAGGTATTGCTAGGGCATTGTACCACAATAAACCAATAATTGTTTTTGATGAGGCCACAAGTGCTTTAGATAATAAAACAGAAGCTGAGCTAATTAATAATATATTTAATCAGTATAGTGAAAAAACATTTATAATAATTGCACATAAATTTAAAGACTATGAAAATTTTGATACTGTAATACAAATGAGCAAATCAAATTTAAAATTTTTAAAGAAATAAAAGTGTACAATAATAAATCAATATTAATTTCTGGAGGGACGGGATCTTTTGGAAGTTCAATGATAAAATACATCCTTTCAAATTTTAAACCAAAGAGATTGATTTGTTTTTCAAGAGATGAATTGAAACAATATAATTTAAGTAAAGAATTAAATGAAAAGAAGAATTCATGTCTTAGGTTTTTTATTGGTGATGTAAGAGATTATGATCGGTTAAACTTGGCAATGAAAAATGTTGATTATGTAATACACGCTGCAGCATTAAAGCATGTCCCAGCCGCCGAGTATAATCCATTTGAATGTATAAAAACCAATATACACGGAACAGAAAATATAGTTAGAGCTGCAATTGAAAATAAAGTAAAAAAAATTATTACCTTATCTACTGATAAAGCTTGTAATCCTATAAATTTGTATGGCGCATCTAAATTAGCTGCAGATAAAATAACTATTTCAGCTAACAATTATATTGGAAATAGTAAAACAAAAATGTCAGTTGTTAGATATGGTAACGTTATTAATTCTAGAGGATCAGTTATTCCATTTTTTAAAGATTGTATTAAAAATAATAAACCTTTTCCAATTACAGATAAAGATATGACGAGATTTTGGATCACTTTAGATGAGGCTTTAAAGTTTGTAATATTTTGTATGCGGGATATGCAAGGAGGAGAATTATATGTTCCGAAACTTAAGTCCTCTTACATTAATGATTTAGCAAAAGTTATTAACGATAAACATAAAATAACGTATATAGGAATTAGACCTGGTGAAAAAATTGATGAAACATTAATTTCTTCAGATGAATCACAAAATGTTATTGAATTTAAAAAATATTATTTAATTTCACCATCGATCCAATTTTATGAAATAAATAATAATTTCAGAATGAATTCTCTTAATGAGAAAGGAAAAAAAGTAAGAAGAGGATTTTCATTTACATCAAAAAATAATAAAGAATTTTTAAATTTTGAAAAATTAAAAACATATTATAAATCAAAAGCCTAATGAGATTTGAATTTATTATTCTTATATCTATATGAAATCATGTAATAAGTGTTTATTACCAGAAACTCATGAGACCATTACTTTTAATGGTGATGTTTGTAATATATGCAATAATAACTCAAAAAAAAAAGAAATAATTGATTGGCAATCAAGAAAAACTCAATTAGATAAAATTATAAATTTTTATAAGGGCCAAAATAATGATTATGATTGTATAGTCCCTTTTAGTGGAGGTAAAGATAGTTCTTGGATCGCATATTATCTTAAAAAAAAATATGATTTAAATATTTTACTTGTTAGATTTGATCATGGCTTTTTGAGAAAGAACTTAAATGAGAACGTTAAAAAACTTTGTAAGAGCTTAGGACTTAATTTATTATCTTATCGTCCTAATTGGAAAATAACACAAAAACTTATGTTGAAGTCATTGATTGATAAGGGTGATTTTTGTTGGCATTGTCATACTGGAATTTACACTTATCCAATTAGAGTTGCCTTAGAAAAAAAAATTCCTTTAATAATATGGGGAGAGGGCTCTGGAGAGTATGAAGACTATTATGATATTGATGATTTAAAATCTATTAATGAAAGATATATTAATAGAGTTGTTAATCTTGGTATAAATGCCGAGGATATGTTTTTGAGATTTAATGGCGATATTAAAAAAAGAGATTTATTGCCATATACTTATCCATCTAAAGAAGAATTCAATAATTTTGATATAAAATCAATTTGCCTTGGTGATTATATACAATGGGACATCAAACACCACGTAAAAGTCCTTAAAGAACAAATTGGTTGGAAAGGAGATGTAGTCGAAAATGTTCCTCCTGAATATGATTATGAGAAGATAGAGTGTTATATGCAAGGTGTAAGAGATTATATCAAATTTATAAAAAGAGGTTACTCAAGAACTACACATTTGGTTTCATTAGATTTAAGAAATGAAAGAATTAAAAAAGAAAAAGCAAAAGAGCTTATCAAATTATATGAAGGTAAAAAACCTGCAACTTTAAACATTTTTTTAGATTATGTAGGTCTTGATGAGCATCAATTTAATGAAATAGTTGCAAGCCATATAGTAAAACCTAATAATCATGATTTTAAAAATAATGATAATTCAATTAAAAATCCTGATCATGATGATTATGATACATCTGGTGCTATGGATAAAAAATATGCTCAAGAAAAGTTTAAAGAGTGGTTTACAGATTAGATACTAATGTTAAAGAAAAGGGTAATTCCTAAAATTTTAATTAAAAAACTAGATATACAAAAAGAAAAAGTTATAGTTTCTCTAACCACAAAAAAGTTTAATGATAATAAAATTATTGGGTCTCCTCTAAGTCAAGCAACAATTTTTAATGATAGTAAAGCAGATGAAATAATCTTAATAGACTTAGATCATAAAATTATAGAGAAAGAAAAACTTGATTTAATAAGTCAAATAGCTAAAAAAATTTTTATTCCTATAACAGTTGGTGGTGGTGTAAGATCCATTGAAAATATTAGGACTTTATTATCAAAAGGTGCAGACAGGGTTGTAATTAATGGCAGTAATCTTAACAATGAATTAAAAGATTTAATTAAAAAAGCATCAAGTTACTTCGGATCACAATGTATAGTTATTTCAATAGACATTATAGACCTTGGAAATGGTTTCGCAATATATGATTATAATCAGAAAAAAAAATTAGATATTGATTTAAAAGATCATATGACTCAAGTTCAAAAATTAAAAATTGGTGAACTAATGATTACAGATGTATCTAGAGATGGTTGTAAAGTAGGATTTGATCAAAAATTTTTCGATCAGATTAAAAACTTTATTAAAGTGCCGACAATAATATCTGGAGGTTGTGCAAATTTTAATGATTTCCTTTTTGCATTTGACACTTTGAAAGTTGATGGGGTAGCATCTGGTACATTTTTTTCTCAACATGATCAAAGTGTTTTTCAAACAAAAAATCATCTTAGTGAAAAAGGAGTACCTATCAGATTAGATCATTAATCTAATTATAAACATGATTGAAATTAGAAGATTAATTATAATTGGTTATTCAGAATTAGCTTTAAAGCTTTACAGAATTTATTCAAAATCATTTAAAGTAGAAATTATTTATTCAGAGAGAGAATTAAAAGAGTTTGGAAAAAAAATTAAAGTTCTTAAAAATTATAAAATATACCTAGTAAAAAATATTGATAAATATCTCATGAAATTTGAAAGAAAAAATATTTTTATATTCTCGCTAGGTAGCACTTTTATTTTTAAAAAAAAAATTATTGATAAATTTAAAAATAGAATTTTCAATTGTCACAACACTGATTTACCCAAATGGAAAGGTGGTGGTGACATTTCATATAGGATCATGAATAGCTATAATTTTGGAGCTACATCAGTTCATGAAGTTAGTAATAAAATAGATGAGGGGAGAATAGTATTTCAGAAAAAGTATAAGATCAATCCAATAAACAAAAATCCTTTAAAACTAAAAAAAGAAATAGAAAAAAAAGCAATTGGTCATCTTAAAATTTTTTTTGACAATTTAATCCTAAGAAAAAAATTTACTTTTAAAAAAAATAAAATTGATCAGGGTTTTTACTTGCCAAGATTAGATACTAATATACATGGTGCTATTGACTGGAATTGGGACGGCAGGGACATAAACAGTTTTGTAAATAGTTTCTCTAAACCTTACAAAGGTGCATTTTCTTTTTGTAGAAACAAAAAAATCACAATTTATAAATTAAATCTTAAAAAAGAAAAATTTTTAAAACACCCATTCATGTATGGCTTAGTTTTTAAAATTCATCTAAGTAAATTTTATGTTGTAGCTAAAAACTATAGTTTAATAATTGATAAGAAAAATTTTAAGTCACCAATTGATTTAAAAGTAGGAGATAGACTTTATACGCCAGCATCATTTTTCGATAAATATAAAAGATTAAGAGTTTTTTACTCACCAGAGGGTAAAATTTTTAAGAGATGAAAAAGCAACTAGTTTTAGCTTCATTAGAAGAACTACTTAAAAAAAACTGTGTAAATTATTCTATTTCAAGTGATATTTATTCATTGAAAGAATCTTCATTAGAAAATTTCAAAATAAAAGTAAATAAATCACATTGGAGTAAAAATTCGAAGAAAAAAATTGATTATATTTATTTAAAAAAACTTTACTATTCTACTTTTAAAGATCTAACAAAATATTTAAATGAATATCACTCAATTAACTTTAGTGAAAAACAATGGCATATTATTTTAGGACCATGGTTAAATTATATATTGCCAATTTTATGGGATAGATGGGAAACAGTTGATTTTTTCAAAAAAAAATTTGGAATTATCAAATCTATTTCTTTACCACAAAATAATGAAAATTATATTGTTTCACGTGACTTTAATGACTTTATTGATAAATCTCAAAGACAGGATTGGAACGCTGAAATATTTAAAACAATTATTGACTTTAAAAAAGAGTGGAAACCCAAATATAAAAAGAAAAAAATAAGTAAAAATATTAAAAAAAAAACAATTTCACAAGGATGGCCTTTATTTATAGATAAAGTTTTATTTTTTTTTCAAAAAATTTTTTTTAGGCAGAGAAATTTTATTTTTACCTCATCAAATTTTGAAAAAAAATTTTATATTTTAATCTTCTTAAAACTTTTTATCATGACAAGGTTATATAAAGAATTTGATCAAAATCTTGAATTACAAACAAAAATAGAATATGGAACAAGACAAAAATTTTTAAAAGTAAAGAATGTTAAAAACTTCAATTTTGAAAAATATTTATCTAGAGTAATCTTAAGAATACTACCACAATCTTATTTAGAAAATTTCAATGTATATTTAAATGCTTCTAAAAAAATTGATTTACAATGTGAATTTGTATTTACAGCATTTAGACATTATGAAAATGATTTATTCAAGATATGGGTTGCCGATCAAAAAAAAAAATTAATTTCATGTTTGCATGGGGGGAATATTGAAAAAGAATTTTTTTTTGACAGTTGGTCTAAATATAGTTTTAAATATATTACTTGGAACAAGGAAATCACCAAAAAAAATAATATAAATCTTCCGGTAAATTTTTTATTATTTAGAAAAAAAATTCATAATAGCAAATACTTAAAAAACAAAAAAATTATTTTTTTGTTGCCTCATGCAGAAATAAAACCTCTTAGACTTGTTGATGGCTTGTTTTGTTTTGATATTTTGAATTGTCTAAAAGAATGGATATTGTTTTACAAAATTCTGAAAAAAGATATTGGCAAAAATATTGTTTGGAGATTTGGACCTTTTAAAGATCAATGGCGTATTCTAGAAAAATTAAAAAAAGAAATATCATCAATTAATATTTCTAGCGAAAAAAGTTTTACAAAAGAGGCATTAAGCTCAAAACTTTCTATTCACGTGGATTTACAAACAACATTCCTAGAGACAATGTATATGAATATACCTAGTGTGGTATTAATGAATAAGAATTTTTGGAATATTTCAAAAAAATCAATCAAAATATTAGATAGTTTGTATAAAGCTAAAATACTCTTTTATAACTATAAAGACTTAGCCAATCATATTAATCAAAATTTTTCACATTTAGATAATTGGTGGCAGTCAAAAAATGTTCAAAACGCAAGAATTACTTATCTCAAATATAGTGGTATTACAAATTCTTCTCATGCGAAAAATAAGTGGCTTAATTTTTTTCAAAAATTAAGAAACAAACAATAATTGATTTTTTCATTTGCCCATTCTAATTTAAGTAAAATAATTTCTTGGAAGTTTAAGGCCTGTTATATTTTCAAAGTCTTTATTAGATTTGTTATAAAATTGTTTTACTTTAATTATATCGCTATTATTAATATTGAGATTTATTTCTTTAGTAATTTTTTTCTTTAAAAAATTTTTTATAAAATTTGGAGTAATTATTTTCAAATTTAATTTATTATAATATTTATATAATTTAGGATAATGCACATGATTGACCAAAACTTTATTTTCACTAAATTGCAACTTGTTAATTTTGTCCTCATCAATCGTTTCAATCTTGGTTTGAGACTCTATGTCAAGGAATTGAAAAACTTTTTTTAGAAAATTATTTTTATTTCTTTCTAAATCTTCATAAAAAAAAATACCAATATTTTCCTTATCGAAATTTATTTTTAATTTATCGTAGAGTTTGTCGTATAAATAATTATTAAAAAAAATAAACTCTTTTATGTAATCTGATCTATTTGACTGAGAAACATTAATTAATTCATTAAAATTTTCTATTTTAAAATTTTTATTAATTTCTGAAAAAGCATGAAAATAATATGATTTTAATACATCAAATTGATTTCTTACTACAAAAAAAACTTTAAAACTAATATCTCCATTTTGAAGATAAAGAAGCTTTTTAAGCTTAATAAGGTTCTTAAAATAATCATTTTCAAAAGTTAAAAATTTTTCTGACGAGATTAAATTTATTTTTTTTTCACTTAGTTTTAAATTTTTGAAAATTTCATTAGATATTTTAATATTTAACTCTTTATTTGGGTCAAGTTTATCAATTAAATTCATTATTTGATTAGTCAAAAAAGGTTTTACATTAGAATTATGATATTTTGGGCCTAGATAATTTATCCCATAATGTGTTTCAAAAATTTTTTTTTGTAAGAAAGTTGATCCAGTTCTCGGATATCCTATGTGAAAATAAACTTTCATTATATTTAATATATTTGCAATTGGTTTTTTATAGTATAATTAATTTTGGATGAATATAAATTCATTTAGATTTGACATACAAAGTTTAAGAGCTATTTCTGTAATTTTAGTAATATTTTATCATTTTAATTTTACATTGTATGGAAAGCCAATATTCACCGGAGGTTTTATTGGTGTGGATATTTTTTTCATTATTTCTGGATATGTAATATCAAACCTAATTATTAAAGAAATAAATGAGAAGAATAATTTCGAATTTTTTGCCTTTTTTGAGAAAAGACTTAGACGTTTAATACCAGCATTATATTTTCTACTTTTTGTTATTTTTTTTATAAGTTTAATTTTTTTACTTCCAACAAGATTACTTCAGCTATCCAACGATATTTTATTTAATGTTCTTTTATCCTCAAATTTTTACTTTTGGGAAAGTTTACAAGCATATGGGGCAATAGCAGGTATTGAGAGACCATTACTTCACACCTGGTCCTTATCCGTTGAATGGCAGTTTTATATTGCCACATCGTTTTTGTTTGTCTTTTTAAGAAAAAGCGTGATGCAGCATTTTAATTTTTATTTTTTTTTATTACTTTTTATATCAATTTTTTTAAATTTTTTTATATTGAAAAATCAAATAAATTTTAATTTTTATTTTTCTGGCTCAAGGTATTGGGAATTTATATTAGGAATTTTAATCAGATATAATCAAGATAGTTTAATTAAAAATGTCAAAAAATTTTGCTCAGATAAAGTATTAGATATAATTCTTTTTTTAAGTTTACTTTTTGTAATATTTTTTTCAATCTCATATGATTTTTTTGTGTATAAAAAAGTTTTTTTTGTTTTTACGATGTTTGCTGCATCAGTAATTATATTGCTTGGAAATTCAAATACAATTTTCTTGAAATTTTTTAGTTCTAAAAGTTTAGTTTTTGTTGGAGCAATTTCCTATTCCTTGTATATCTGGCATTATCCGATGGCTTCTTTTTTTTATGCAACTGAAAATCAAAACTATTTCAACAATTATACAAAAATTATTACGTTAATTCCTTTGTTTTTGATTGCCTCTTTTTCTTATAAATTTATTGAAAATACATTTAGAAAAACTAATTATTTTACAACAAAAGCTTTCATAACATTATTTTTAATATCATCTATTCTGCTTATTTTAATGAGTTTATATACTAAAAAAAATAATGGGTTTATTGATCGTGTTAAAATTTCCGATGAACAGAAAATGTTCATCATGAATTATAATGAAAATAGAAAGAAACCAATCAATTATGAAATTAAAATTGAAAAAAACAAAAAGACAATTCTAGTCCTAGGAAATTCACATGGTGGAGAATTTTTTGAAGTTTTGGTTAATAATGAGTACTTAAGTAAGAAATATAACATTATTTATTCTTTGATACAGATAGAATGTTTAAAGAGTTATATAAATAACAATCCAAAGAGTAATTGCTTTCGCAAACTTGAGTTCAAAAAAGAGAGAGATTTTCAAAATAAAATGAAATTGATAGAACAAATAGACATAATCATTTTTAAAACAAAATGGAAAGGAAAAGATCTTAAAATTTTACCTAAAGCTATAAAATATTTTAAAGAAAAAAATATTGATTTAATTGTAGTTTCAGCAAATCCTGAGTTTAAAATTATCGAAAATTCAAAATTTGAAGGAAAAAAAGATTATAAAAATTTCATCTTAGTAAATACATTATTTCAGAAAAATACTTTAGTTGATAAGTATTATCTATCAAATAAAAAACTTCCTCGCGGGGATGATCTGAAAAAAATGGAGCAAGAATATTTTTTAAGAGTTGATTGGTTTGATTATAATAAAATAAATAAAACTCTGAAAAAAATATCTAAAGATTATGATGTGAAATTCGTTAATGATACTAATTTATTATGTGATTTAAAAAATAAACGATGCGATGTTATATTTGATGATATTAAGATTCATTGGGATAAGCAAGGTCACACATCTTTGAAATCAAAAAAATTTCTTTCTAAAAAAATATTAAAAATTACTAAATTAGGAGATTATCTTTGAAATTTTTTAGAATAATCATAGATCTGATAATTTTTTTTTTAGTAAAAATTAATAGATTATTTTATGTTTTATTTAAAATTAGCTTTATAGGATATTTTAAAGAAAAACTAGAAAATGAATGTTACCAAAAAAAATTGATTAACAGTAAAGAAATTATTTTTTTTTGTCCAAATAAATTAATTGAATGGAGAGTTAAAACTTTTTCACAAAAAGAACCTGAGACACTTGAGTGGATAGATAATTTTGACTCAAATGGAAAAACTATATTTTGGGATATAGGTGCAAATATTGGACTTTATTCAATTTACGCAGCTACAAAATTTGATAGTTTGGATATTTTTGCATTTGAGCCTTCTACAAGTAATTTAAGGGTTTTAAGCAGAAATATATCGCTTAATAATTTTGAAAAAAAAAATTAAGATAGTCACTCAACCACTAAGTAATATAGAAAATCAATTTTCTTTTTTTAATGAATCAAATTTTAAAGAGGGTGGTGCTCTTAATACTTTTCAAGAAAATTATAATTTTACAGGGAAAAGTTTTAAAGTTGAAAATAATTACCAAATATTAGGTACTTCAATTAATAAACTTATTGGAGAAAAAATTTTAGAATTACCCGATTTTATAAAAATTGATGTAGATGGAATAGAACATTTGATTTTAAAAGGTGGAAATAATTTTTTAAAAGATAAAAAGATAAAAAGTATCTTGGTAGAAGTAAATGAAAATTTTTTAGATCAATTTGCTTCTATTAAAGAAATTATGTATGAAAATAATTTCACTTTATTAAAAAAAGAGAGAAATGATGCTTTTTATAAAAATCCTGAATTTGAAAAGATGTATAATTATATTTTTCAAAAGAATTGATTAATGCTAGGGTCGATTAAAGAAAAAAGAAAAGATTTTGAATTAGCAATTTCTGAAATTGGCAAGTTTATTATTAATAATAAAAAAAAAATTAGAATAATAAATAAAAAAAAATTTCAATCAAATCTAGATATTGAAGTAAATGAAAAAATAAAAAATCGGATTAATTATTTTTTTTTGAATAAAAATTTTTTATCAGAGGAGGATAATATTTATAAAGTACCACAGTCAAATTACTGGCTAATTGATCCAATTGACGGCACAAGGAGTTTATATGATGGATACAAAACATATGGAATCCAATTATGTTATGTGATTGATAAAAAACCAGTATACTCAGTTATAAATTTACCGGAGACTAATAAAAACGTCTCATCATTAATCAATGAAGGAGTTAGGATAAATGGAAAAAAGTTTAATAAAAATTATAATTTAAAACATCAAGTGATCGTTGATAATCATGAAATTCCTATTAATGAATGCAAAAATATAATGAAATCATGTAATATTAAAAGATATATTGAAGCTGGTTCATTTGCCTACAAATCTATGTTAATTGCTCTAAATAAAGCAACTTTATTTGTTAAAAATGTTAAATTTTGTGCATGGGATATTTTCCCCCAACTATTGATAAATAATGAACTTGGCAATCACACATTTGATTTAAAAGGTAAGAAATTTGACTTAATAAATAAGCTTAATTATTCTGATGGATTAATTGTAACTAGTAAAAAAAGTAACATAAAAAAAATAACTAAGTTATTTAGATGAAAATTAAAAGACCTGATTGGACAAAACAAATTGTAAGAAGTAAATCTAAAGTTTGGGTTGACAAAAATGAGAACTCTGATGAGTTTATTGGTGCATTAAATTTATCTTATTTAAATAAAATTGATAAAAATCTTATATTTGCTTATCCTGACTTAGGAAAGTTATATTTGCTTTTAAGTAAAAATTTAAAGATTAATTATAAAAATATTTTACTAACTAATGGCGCTGATGGAGCAATTAAACTTGTTTTTGATACTTTTAATAAAAAAAAAAAATTTACTGTTTTAAGATTTGAACCAAGTTTTGCTATGTATAAAATATATAGTAAAATTTATTCGACCAAAGAAATTGTAATTAATTTTAAAAAAAAAATAGATAAACCAGAAATTGATTACAATCAAATTATTATTAAAATTCAGAAACTTAAACCTGATTTGCTTTTAATTGCAAATCCAAATAGCCCAACAGGAACTATTATAAATAAAAAAAAATGCTAGGTTTAATTAGAACAGCAAATAAAAATAAGTGTAAGATTTTGTTAGATGAGGCTTATTACCCGTATTCCAAGACAACATTAATTAATGAAATCAACAATTATAAAAACTTAATTGTAGTAAGAAGTCTTAAAGCCTTCGGTTTATCAGGTTTAAGGGTTGGATATTTAGTGTCAAATAAGAATTTTGTTGAAAAAGTTTCAAGCTATAGACCTCTTTACGAAATTAACTCAATAGGAGCTTTTTTATTTTTAGAATTATTAAAAAATTACACTAAAGTAAAAAAATCAATTAGTAATTTATTATTAGCAAGAAATTATTTCATTAAAGAATTAAATAAAAGAAATATAAAGTTTTTAAAAAGTTTTGGTAATTTTACACATATCAAGATTGAAAAAAATAGAGATAAAATTTTAAATTTCATTTCAAAAAAAATTTATATAAGAGAAAATGAAGAACATCCCTCTTTAAAAGGTTATTCGAGAATAAGTTTTACAACAAAAAAAAACTATCAATTTATTTTGAAAGCCATAGATAGATTTTGATATGGAAAAAAATACTCAATTAAAGTTAGCAATACCAACTGATGCAATCAGTATGGATATAGAAACATCTTTTTTGCTAGGTTTGGATTGGGGAATTCAACATTATGAACTAAAAAGATTATTTAATAAAAGATTACCTTCTTTTGATCAATCAGACATTGAATATATAAAAAATTCAATAAAAAAAAATAAAACAGCAATTTGTTCATTATCTCCAGGGCTATTTAAAGGAAAATTAAATTCAGAGAGTACCAAGTTTGAGATTGATAATTTTCATAAAATTTTAAATTTTGCAGAGGAATTTGAAACTAATAAAATAATAGTTTTTGGTTTTAAATATGAAAAATTAGACAATTTGGATGAAGAAAAAGTTGTATCAAAAATGACTAGCATATATGAAAGTTTATTAAATAAATGTATTAGCAAAAATATTACATTACTTGTTGAAAATGATAGAGATCACTTTGCTAATGATGGCAATATTTTAATTAAAGTTTTAAAAAATCTACCAAATGATAATTTTAAATTAAACTGGGATCCTTGTAATTGTATTGGTGAAAAAAATTCAATGAAACCATTCCCAGATTTCTATAATTTAATTAAAGATAGAATCGGACATTTACATATTAAAGATGCAGTAAAATTTGAGCAAAAATATAAAAATATCATGTTAGGTGAGGGTGAAGTCAATTGGACAGACCAAATTATCGCTTTAAAAAAAGATAATTATTCCGGCTATTACGTGATAGAACCACACTTTGGCCATAGAATTCATAGCACTTATGATCATATAAAATCATTTAAAAAAATTTTTAATGAAGCAAAATTTGAAAAAGATTAACGTTGGTATAATAGGAGTCGGTCGTATTTCATTACATCATATTAATTGTATTATTTCTGAAAAAAAATTTTCATTAACAGCAATCTCTGATTTAAATAATTCAAAAATTAAAAAATTCTCAAAAAAATTTAAAATTCCTGGCTATCAAAACTACAGAGAAATGTTAGAGAAACATTTAGAAATTAATTTAGTAATTATAGCAACTCCATCTGGAATGCATTATGAACATAGCAAAGATGTTATAAGACGATTTAAGAAAAATTTGATTATTGAAAAGCCTTTAACATTAAAAATTAAACAAGCCGAAGAGATATTTAATTTATCAAAAAAAAATAATGTAAAAATTTTCCCAGTTTTTCAGAACAGATATAATTTAGCTGTAAGAAGGATCAAAAAATCAATTATTTCTGGTGAAATTGGTGATCTAAGAATAGTAAATGTTAGAGTAAGATGGTGCAGGCAGCAACGATACTACGATATGTCCCCTTGGAGGGGAACATATTCACATGATGGTGGAGCTTTAACCAATCAAGGAATTCATCATGTTGATTTATTAAGATATTTGTTTGGCGAAGTTAGTTACGTAAATTGTCAGATGAAAACATTAGGTTCAAAAATAGAGGTTGAAGACACAGTGGTTGCAACATTCGGTTTTAAAAATGGTGCAGTTGGTACACTTGAAATAACTACTGCAGCTAGACCGATTGATTACGAAGCTTCTGTCTCAATATTAGGATCTAAAGGCATGGCTCAAATTGGAGGTATTGCTGTAAATAAACTTGAAGTTTTTACACCTAATCCAAAAGACTTATTTAAATTTTCAGAGAGCTTTGAAAGAGATTATTATGGTTTTGGTCATAAGTATCTTTATAAATCAATTGGAAATTATTTCTTTAATAACAAGCAATTCTTAATTTCATATGATGACTGTTTAAAGACACTTAAATTATTGCATTGTTTTTATAATTCAGCTGAAAAAGATAAAAAAATATATTTTAAAAATTCAAAAGACTCAAAAAAACTTGGCATAAAAAATTCAGAAATTTCCAAAATTTATAGATATCATGAAAAATAATCGTAAAGTTCTAGGTGTTATTCCAGCTAGATTAGCTGCTTCTAGATTTCCAAATAAGCCTTTAAAAAAAGTAATAAATTTAACTATGCTTGAACATGTTTATGAAAGATCAAAACTGGCTAAAAATCTAGATTTTCTTGTTATAGCTACGTGCGATAAGAAAATTTTTAATTTTTCAAAAAAAAAAAATTACAATGTTGTTATGACTTCAAAAAAACATGTTCGTGCACTTGATAGAGTTTATGAAGCGTCAAAAAAATTATCTAAAAAATTAGAACTTAAATCAGATGATATTACAATTTGTATTCAAGCAGATGAACCAATGTTAGATCCTAAAATGATTGATAAATCACTTTCGTTTTTAAAGAAAAAAAAAAAAGCGAAATGCACAATCTTAGGTATGAAAATTGAAAGTCAAGATCAATTTAATGATAAAAATATTCTTAAAATTGTTCACAATCTAAATAACGAAGTAATATATACAAGTAGATCACCAATTCCTCATTGCGAAAAATTTTCAAAAAAAATGAATGTGAGAAGAATTTACGGTATTTTCGCTTTTAGAAACTTCTTTTTAAAGAAATTTTATTATACAGAACCATCTCCCTTGGAATTGTCTGAGGCATGCGATTCTAACAGGATTTGTGATAATGGTGGTGGACAGTTTGTTGTTAAATATGATTATTTTGACTCATTTTCAGTGGATACTGAAAATGACTTAAAAAAAGTAAGAAGATTTATAAAAAAAGATAAGATTTATAAAAAATATAGAATTTGATATGAGTGTTTTATCAGTTGGAGTGATCGGCTATGGCGTAGTAGGAAAAAAAAGAATTCATTATATCTTGCAAAATAAAAGATTAAAATTGAAATACGTATCTGATATTAAATTTAAAAAAAATTTTACAAACAAAAATATTAATTATTTTAAGAATTACCTTGATCTTATCAAAAAAAAACCAAATCTTGTATTTGTTACTCTGCCTAATTATTTAGTCTCAAAAGTTACCAGATTATGTCTTAAAAATAAGATTCATGTTTTTTGTGAAAAACCCCCAGGTAAAAATGTATCAGATATTCAATCAGTTATAAATCAAGAAAATTTAAGTAAAAAAATTAAATTAAAATATGGTTTCAACCATAGATATCATGGTTCAATTAAAAAAGCCAAAAAAATTATTGATAGTAAGAATTTAGGAAAAATTTTAAACATAAGAGGTGTTTATGGAAAAAGTAAAATAGTTACTTTTGGAAAGAATGAGTGGAGATCTTCAAGAAAAAAAGCAGGTGGTGGTATATTATTAGATCAAGGTATCCATATGCTTGATTTAATATATTTTTTTGCAGGTAAATTTAATGAATTTAAATCATTTGTTTCTAATAAATTTTGGAAATACAATGTTGAAGATAGTGCATTTGCATTAATGAAAAATGATTTAGGAATTATTGCCTCTATACATTCCACCGCAACACAATGGAAACATAAATTCAATATTGAGATAACACTTGAAAAAGCTACTTTAATATTATCTGGTATTTTGTCAGGATCTAAATCATATGGTCAAGAAAAGCTAATAATTTTAAATAAAAAAAATGAAAAATTTCAAAAAAAAATTTTTAGATATTATAAAGATAATTCTTGGAAGGAAGAAATTGCTGAATTTACTGATATAATTTTGAATAATAAGAAGGTTGTAAATGGTAACAGTTATCAAGCATTAGAGGTAATGAAGATGGTTCAAAAAATTTATAATAATGATAAAGAATGGAAAAAGAAAATAAATGAATAATAAATTTTTTAATGATAAATCACTCAATTTTATAAGTTTTTCAAAACGATATATAGAATATTTAAGCCATATATTAAAAAAATTAGATAAAAAAAAAATTGAAAAATTATTAAAGCTTTTAGAGCGGGCTAGAAAAAGAAATCAAACAGTTTTTGTAGCTGGCAATGGTGGCGCAGCAGCAACTTCAATTACAATGGCGAATGATTTAGGTTTTGACATTTTAAAAAAAACTAAAGTTGAAAGAACTTTTAAAATTCAAAGTTTAAATGAAAATCCCTCTGTCTTAACAGCTATTGCTAATGATACTGGTTATGAAAACATTTTTTTAAATCAATTAAAAATACATTATAAATACGGTGATTTATTTATAGTTTTATCTGCATCTGGAAACTCTCTAAATTTAATTAAAGCTTGTGAGTGGGTGAAAAAAAAGGGGGGCAAAACAATAGGCATCTTAGGTTTCGATGGAGGCAAACTGATAAAAAAATGCGATCTATCAATTCACATTAAAACTGATAAAAATGAGTATGGGCCTGTTGAAGATGTTCAATTAATTTTAAATCATATTTTCGCCCATTGGTTTCAAAAAAAATACGCTAAATAATTTTTAATGTCAAATAAAGGCACCATAGTCCAGTTAGAGGATATAGAAATAGATTTATTTGAATACATAGATGAAAATTCGGATTATCTAAAAAAAGAATATTTGAATATAGTCTTAAATATCGGAAATTTAAAAATTAAAAATCAGAAATTTAAACACTTACTTGAGTATAATGGTCATTCTCTATGGGAGATGTCATTGATAAATGAAAAAAATATATACAAAAATAATTATGTTTTTAAGACCATAAAATACCTAGCATTAAAAAAAATTTTAAATGAAAATTTAAATAAAAAAACAACCATCAATTTTCTTGAGGGAGATTTAGCTAATATTTTAAGAAAACAATTTAGAAGTTCGAAAGTCGTTTTTCAAAAGTCTGATTTAAGTTTAGTTGATAAAATTAAATGTATCATACGTAAAAGTAGCGCCTATAACTATATCTTATTTTTTTATTTTTTTGTTAAGAATTGTAATTTCACAAAAAAATCAAAAATTAATTTTAAAAAAAAAAAAATTATCTTATTTTCATACTTTACACATTACGACACAGGAAAATTTTTTGATGGAATCTTTAATCCAAAGCAATGGTCTCATTTATGGGACATAATTAAGCCAAATTCCAATTTTGTTCAATTGTTTATTCCAAGTAAAAATTTCAGTTTTTTTTTTCAAGTTAAAAATTTTTTATTGAAAAGAAAAATCAAAGATTTGGACGAAAAAAATTTTATAAATAATTTTATTTTTTTTCAGTATTACAAGAAAGTAAGAGTAGATTTTAAAAAATTTAAAAAAAAAATTGGTTTTTTTCAAATAGATGAAGTATTTAAAATAAACAGAGAATTTGAATTTTTTTATTTGATCAATAAAGAATTATTTATTTCTTCTTTTTCAGGACATATATTACTACAAAACTTACTATGGATACGAGTATTTGATGATCTTATGTCGGAAATGCCTAAACATAGTTGGGGTATTTTTTTATATGAGAACCAGCCTTGGGAGAAAGCATTAATTACTAGTTGGAGAAAATTTAATCACGGCTACCTTATAGGATATTCACATACAACTATAAACTACTGGCATCTGAATTATTTTAATGATCCTAATTATAATTTATCAGAAGAGTTTGAGAAATTTAATCCAGATTTTATTGCAGTTTCAAGTGAAATTTCAAAAAATTTTTTGTTATCACAATCTATAAATCCAAAGAAAATTTTAGAAGTTGAAGCACTAAGATATTTATGGATTGCTGACAAAAAAAAACAATATAATAAAAAGAAAAAAAGAAAGATTTTATTTTTGGGTGATTATAAGGGTACAATTAATCAGAAATTAATTGTTATTTTGAATCAGTTAAAAAGTAATTTATTCAATTCTGGTTTTGAGATTACTTTCAAGCCACATCCAGCAACATCAGTTAAAAACCTTGATAAAGATATTATTCAAACTAGTGAGGATTTAGAGTACTTAGTAAACAAGTTTGAATATGTAGTTTCATCTAACACTACATCTGCAATTATTGAAGTTTTAAGTTGCGGTTTAAAAACTTTTTTATTTAAAGATAAAAATAACTTTGATTTGTCACCATTAAAAAATACTATACTAGATAATAAAACCAATTCTTTTTTTACAAAAGAAGATTTATTAAATAAAATTAAAATAAATAAAAATAATTTTGATTCTATAGATTATTATTATTTAAATAAAGATTTAATAAGATGGAAAAAAATATTAGAAATAAAAAAATAAAAAAAAAATTTAATCTTCTTGTAACAGCAATACCATTCATACCGGTTGTTGAAGAATTTAAAGTTAAATTAAAAAAGAGAAATATTAATTACACCATTCTAAAAAGTACTCAACAAGTTAGTGAAAAAAAATTTTTGAAAATTATTCACAAATATGATGCAATTTTATCTGGTGATGATCAAATTACAAAAAGAGTAATTGATAAGGCACAAAATTTAAAAGTAATTTCAAAATGGGGCACAGGAATAGACTCAATTGATCATATGTACGCAAAAAAAAAAGGTATCAAAGTTTTTAACACTCCAAACGCCTTCACTAATGGTGTAGCCACTATGGCAATTTCAATGATTTTAGCTTTTTATAGAAAAATAATCATTAATCATAACGAAATTAAAAAAAATATTTGGGGTAAATATTCTGGAGAAACATTATTAAATAAAAAAGTTGGGATAATAGGATTTGGTAATATTGGAAAAAGAATTCTTGAAATGATACAAGGTTTTAAAACTATCAATTATGCAAATGATTTAAAAAAGATTAATAAAAATTTTTTAAAAAAATTTAAATGTAAATCAAAGACAAAGAAATTTATTTTCAATAATTGTGATATAATTATTATAGCAACAGATTTAAATAAATCTTCTTATAAAATAATTAACAAAAAAACTATTAATGACTTCAAAAATAATCCCTTAATTGTCAATATTGGTAGAGGTGGGTCCATTGATAGTCAAGCACTTCTTAAGTGTTTAAATTTGAGAAAGATTAAAGGGGCCTGTTTAGATGTTTTTGATATTGAACCATTGAAGAAGAATAGTCTATTCAAAAAGTTTGATAATTGTATTTTGTCCAGTCATAATGCTTTTAATACTAAAGATGAGGTGGAATTTGTTAATAAAAATACTTTAAATAATATATTTAAAGGTTTGAAATTAAATGCAGAAAATATTAAAAAATTTTAAAAATAAAAAAGTAATTGTTACAGGTCATACAGGTTTTAAAGGATCATGGTTATCTTTATGGCTTTATTTAAAAGGGGCTAAAGTAATGGGCCTATCAAATGAAATATTGACAAATCCATCTCATTTTAAATCTCTCACACTAGATAAAAAAATCATTTCAAAAAAAGTAAACATTTGTGATTTAAAAAAAATGAAAAAAATTTTTGTAGATTTTAAACCAGACTTCATCTTCCATCTAGCAGCTCAGTCTTTAGTAAAAAAATCCTATATAAATCCAATTGAAACTTATAAATCAAACACATTTGGAACTTTAAGTGTTTTAGAATGCCTGAGATATTTAAATAATAAATGTTCTGTAGTATTAATCACAAGTGATAAAAGTTACAAAAATCTCGAGATAAAAAGAGGCTATAAAGAAAATGACTTATTAGGAGGAATAGATCCGTATAGTTCATCAAAAGCCTCAGCTGAATTGATAATACAAACATATATTAATTCTTTTTTAAGTTCGAAAAAAAACATATCTTTAGCTGTTGCAAGAGCAGGAAATGTTATAGGTGGCGGTGACTGGTCAATGGATAGATTGATACCAGATTGTGTAAAATCTTGGTCAAAAAATAAAAAAGTAAGACTAAGAAATCCCAACTCAACAAGGCCATGGCAGCACGTTTTAGAGGCTTTGTCGGGATATTTAATTTTATCTTTAAAATTATCTAAAAATAAAAAATTAAATGGCGAAATCTTTAATTTTGGTCCATCAAATCTAAAAAATTACAGTGTATTAGATGTTGTTAAAAATATGAAAAAAGATTGGAAGAAAGTTTCATGGAAAATAGTTAAAAAAACTAAAACTCACTATGAGAGTAATCTACTTAAATTGAATTCCGACAAGGCAAAAAAAAACCTTAATTGGAAAAGTGTCTTGACAATTAAAGAAACAATTAATTTAGTTACAACTTGGTATAAAGCCTTCTATAACAAAAATATTAATATTAATGATTTGTCAGTCAAACAAATCAAATTCTATGAAAAAACTTTTATGAAAAGGATCAAATAAATTGAAAGTTGTGATTTTAGCTGGCGGTATGGGTACAAGAATATCAGAATATACAAAATCTGTTCCGAAACCTATGATTAAAGTTTCAGGAAAACCAATTTTAACAAGAATAATGGATCATTATGTGAGATATGGTCATAACGATTTTTATATTGCGACAGGCTATAAATCTAAAATTATTAAATCTTATTTTAAATTAAAAAAAAATAAAAAATATAATGTAAATATAATTTACACTGGACAGCAAACTATGACTGGTGGAAGAATAAAAAGGTTAGGAAAGTTTTTAAATGAAACTTTCTTAATGACTTATGGAGATGGTCTGTCAAATGTAAATATTAATAAATTGATTAAATTTCACAAAAAAAATAATAAATTGGTCACATTAACATCAGTGAGACCACCAGCAAGATTTGGAGCAATTAAGATAATGAAAAATTATGTCAAATATTTTCGTGAAAAAAACAGTTTAGATGAAGGTTGGATTAATGGTGGTTTTTTTGTAATTGAACCTAAGTTTCTAAATTTTATTGCAGGAGATAGTACCTTCTTAGAAAAAGAACCTTTTAAAAAAATTTCAAAAAAAAAACAATTAGTAGCTTTTAAACATAATGGTTTCTGGCAATGTATGGATACGCTCAGAGACAAGGAAATTTTAGAGAAGAAAATTAAAAATAAAGAACATCTTGAAACGAAATAAAATTCTTATTACAGGAGGGACTGGATTCATTGGATATCATTTAGCAAAAAAATGTTCAGATTTAAATTGGTCTGTAGATAGTATTTCAACTAAATTACCAAAAAAAAATAGGAAAGTGAAAAAAGTAAAGTATCTGATATTTGACATTTCAAAAAAAAAAGAAATTGAGAAAAATTTATCACCTAACTACGATTATGTCGTTAACCTTGCAGGTTATGTAGATCATTCAAATAAAAATAAAACACTTAAGAGTCATTTTAATGGATGTAAAAACATTGCGAATTTCTTTTTAAATTCAAAAGTTAAAAAATTTGTTCAAATAGGGTCCTGTATTGAATATGGTAAGATTAAATCTCCCCAAAAAGAAAATCAAAAAAAATTTCCCCAAACTTTTTCAATATATGGAGAAGCAAAACAACAAAGTACAAAATTCTTATTAGAGCTTCACAAAAAATTTAATTTTCCATCAACTATTTTAAGATTATATTTGGTATATGGTCCCAATCAGGACTTGAATAGAATAATCCCAATTACAATAATTAATGCAATTAAAAATAGAAAATTTGATTGTTCTTCTGGTAATCAGTTGAGGGATTTTATTTATGTAGACGATGTAATTAAAGCTATAATAAAAGCTTTAAAGAATAAAAATACGTCTGGAGAAATTATAAACATAGGCTCTGGAAAACCTACGACTATAAAAAAAACTATAATATCAATTTGTAAATTGGCTGGTGGTGGAAATCCTCAATTTGGAAAGATTGATTTTAGAAAAGATGAAATTTTGGAATTGTATCCAAATATTTCTAAGGCAAAAAAATTTTTAAAGTGGAAACCAAAAGTAAGTTTATACAGAGGTATTGTAAAAACAATAAGTTATTTTAAAAGATTTTTATGAAAAAAATATATCTAATAAGTAATGATAAAATTTGGTTTAAAAAAAAAAGTTTTACATCTAATAATGACCTAAATAACATTATATCATGTTTCAAAAATTCATATGATCTAAAGCTTATTTGCAGAAAAAGTAAGAAAAGATTTAGATATAAGTTAAATCATAAGATTAGACCAATAAAAGTTTCAGATATTAAAGAAAAAAAAATCAATGTCCTCATGATATCAATTTCTCCATTTAATTTTTTTATATTTTTTCTTTTATATTTTAAAAATATAAAATTTAATGGATTTGTTTATTTAAGAAGTGATGGTTTTATGGAGTATAAAATTAAATATGGAATAATTGGATACTATTTTTATTACTTGATGTTTTTTTTTGTAAAAAGAAAACTTAAAATTATATCTTGCTCTAGAAGTTTTAATAAAGTTAACACAAAAAGAATTGTTCATCCATCTGAACTTGATTATAAATGGACTCAAAAAAGGAAAAATAATAATAAAATAAATACTGATTTACTTTATGTCGGACGTTTTAAAAAGGAAAAAGGTGCATTGTTTATTTCAAAAATATTTCAAAATTATTTAACAAAGTATAAATTAACTTTAGTTGGAACTGAAAAAAAATTGATTGATAAAAAGTTCTATTCTAAAAATATTAAGATTTTTGGCCCAGTTGTTGATCAAAGAAAACTAATAAAAATTTACGATACTTCAAAGATTTTTATTTTACCTTCTTATACCGAAGGTTTTCCAAAAGTGATATTAGAGTCCTTTTCTAGACTCAAGCCAGTAATAATCTTTAATGAGATACAATTCCTAAGAAAAAATAGATATGGGATTTTTGTTTGTGATAGAAACAAGGAAAGTTTAAAAAAAATCATTGAACATATAAATAAAAATTATCAAAATATACGAAAATCAATGTTAAAAAATTACGTTTATACAAAAGAAAACTTTAAAAAAGAAATGCTTAAAATAATTGATAATGAATTTTAACCCAAATATTTCTCAATCCTTTTTTGTTTATGGTATTGCAATTTTTCCTTTATTTTTAATTATTGGTCCATTATTTTCTGAAATTTTTTTGATAACAATAATTTTTTTTTCATTATTTTTGATAATTAAAGAAAAAAAATATGAGTTTTTTTCAAATAAATTTGTTGTTTTCTCTCTATTTTTTTATTTGTCCACTGTTTTTTCTACAATTTATAATTTTTATAATTTTGATTATTCTAAAGGAGCTATTTTTTATTTTAGAATACCTTTGTTTGCACTATCTATATGGTTTATTTTGGATAGATTTAATTTTTTCAATAAAAAAATAATATTTTTCTATGTAGCTCTTTTCATAATTATTATTTCTGACTCTCTTCTTCAATATTATTCAGGTAAAAATGTATTAGGTTATGAAATCTTTAAAAATAGAATTTCGAGTTTTTTTGGTGAAGAATTAATTCTTGGAAGTTTTATAGTAAGAATATTGCCAATCTTTTTGATTTACTTATCCATGAACAATCTAATTGATGACAAAAAAAACAATAGTTTTTTTTTAATATTAATATCTTTTGCTTGTCTTATCGTTTATCTCTCGGGTGAAAGAACTTCTTTTGGTTTATTAATTATCTTTTTTTCAATCTTATTTTTTATGGTAAAGTTTTTAAGAAAATTTATTTTTTATATTGCATTGATATCATTAGCTTTAGCACTAGTTGCATCTAATCTAAAAACCAAAAACAAAGTTGATCCTGCAAAAAGAATGTTTCAAAAATCATATAGCCAAATAATTGGCAAAGGTGAGGAAAGATATGAGAAACATAAAAAAAAAATGTTTAATAAATTTTATATTTTTTCTCATGACCATCACGGCCATTACGTCCTTTCATACAAAATTTTTAAAGATTTCAAAATTTTTGGAACAGGAATAAAAGGTTTTAGATTTCTTTGTAGAAACAAAATTTATATTTTAGAAAATAATGATGGATGTTCTACACACCCACATAACACTTATGCTCAAATTTTAGTTTCAAATGGTCTAATTGGTATAATGTTATTATTAATTGTTTTTATATATTTTATAAGAGAAATATTTCTTTCTAAAAAAAAAAATGATACTCAAATAAGTTTTGATAAAATTCAAGTATCAAATGCCATTGCAATTTCTGCTATTTTTATAAATATATGGCCTATTGCTCCTAGTGGAAATTTTTTTAATAATTGGTTATCAATGATTTATTTCTATCCTGTAGGTTTTTATTTATATTTTAAAAGTTATAATGCAAAAAAGATTAGTTAGTATAGTTGTAAATTGTTTTAATGGAGAAAAATATTTACAAAAAACATTGAACTCTATACTAAATCAAAAATTTAAAAATTTTGAAGTTATCTTTGTTGATAATTGTTCAACTGACTCAAGTTCAAGGATATTTAAAAAAATTAAAGATAGAAGATTTTATTATTATAAAACCACAAAAAAATTAAGTTTATATGCTTCAAGAAATTTAGCTTTAAAAAAGGCAAAGGGTAAATTTATCGCATTTTTAGATTCTGATGATTGGTGGAATAGTAATTATTTAAGCTTAAGAAAAAAATTTTTTAAATCTTCAAAATCTTATGGTTTTTCTTACTCAAATTGTTTTCATTATTTTCAAAATTTAGATAAATTTAAAACTTTTTATAATCACAAAATGCCATCAGGATTTATTTTAGATAATTTACTTAAATATTATTTTATAAAAATAAGTTCAGTAATCATTAAAAAAGATATACTTAAAAATTACAAATTTAATTCAGAATATAATATTATTGGTGATTATGATTTGATTTTAAGAATAGCAGAGAAATTTAAAGGAATGGCTTTTCAGAAAAAATTCTTAAATATAAGAATTCACAGAGATAATTTTACACATAATAATAGAGGAATGTTTTATAAGGAATTTCTATATTGGATTAAAAAGCAAAACTTTAATAAAAAAATATATAAACAAAATAAAGATAATCTTTTCCATAGACTAGAGTATTTAAGATTGATTCACCTTCTTTATAATAAAAAAAATCTAGCTCTAATAATTGATATCTTAAGATACCCATATTTTAAACTAAAGTTAAAGCTTATACTAATTTATATTATGCCGAGATTTATATTAAAATTTAAACATAGATATTCTTAAATATTTGTATTATTAAAATTTTTATTTTACCAAATGAATGTTATTTTTTTATCAATTTTTATATTTGCGTTTAATTTAATTATTTATCTAAGATTTGATACAATATCCAAAAACTTTATATTTTTTGATAAACCAGATGGAATATTAAAAAAACATGAAAGACCCACATCGCTTATTGGTGGATTAATAATTTTATTAAATTTATATTTAATAATCTTTTTTTTAAAAATTTTAAAATTAGATGATTTTTTTGATGATAAATTTATTTATTTTATAATCACTTTAAGTACCTTTTTCTTTTTGATCGGTTTCACAGATGATTTAAAAAACTTAAGTCCTAACAAAAAATTATTCTGGATTATTTTTGTAATAGGCCTCATTTTGTATATTTTTCCTGAAATACGGCTTAATCATATTAAAATTTCTTTTTTGAAATCATATATACATTTTGAATATTCATTTGTCTTTTTAATATTTTGTTTTGCACTTCTTTCAAATTCTTTGAACATGTTTGATGGTATAAATTTACAACTAATATTTTTTACAATTTTTATTTTTTTAATCTTTATTATAAAAGGAATTGTTCCAATTTTTTTCTGTTTATTATTGATTAATTTAATATTTTTAGCTGTTCTTAATTTTCAAAATAAAGTTTTTTTAGGAGATAGTGGTTCTTATTTGATAAGTTCAATTATTGGTTCAGTTTTTATATATCAATATGATAATTTTAATAATTTCTTTTATGGTGACGAAATATTTATTATATTGTTAATACCCGCAATTGACATGTTAAGACTATTTATTTATAGGATTTATAATAAAAAAAATCCATTTAAAGGCGATCTAAATCACCTACATCATTTAGTAAATAATTACACTCTCAACTCAAATAAAACTTTAATAATTAATATAGGATTATTTTCTCTACCGGCGGTTTTGTTGATTACTAATTTAAAAACTTATTATATTTTGATTATAAGCTGTTTTGTTTATTTTAGTCTAATAATTTTTTTGAAGTTTAGAAATAGTAAATGAAAGTTTTAGTTACTGGAGGAGCTGGTTATATTGGAAGCACTGTTTCGAATTATTTGCTAGATAATGGACATGAAGTTACAATTATTGATGATTTATCAACTGGTTTAAAAAAAAACATTCCTAGAGGAGCAACATTCTTTAAGGCCAATATTTCAGATATTAAAAAAATTGATCGAATATTTTTAACAAAAAAATTTGATATTGTTTTTCATTTTGCAGCATTTATTAATAATTCAGAGTCATTAAGATATCCAAAAAAATATTATGATAATAATTATAAAAAAAGCAAAATATTTTTAAAATGTTGTTTAAAAAATAACTTAAATAAAATTATCTATTCATCAACAGCCGCAGTTTATGGAAATCAAAAAAAAAGAAATAAAGAAATCGACAAGCTGAAACCATTATCACCTTATTCAAAGTCAAAATTAAAAATGGAAAAATTCTTAAAGAAAAATAAAAATAATATTCATTGTATAATACTTAGATACTTCAATGTAGCAGGTGTTGAAAAAAAATACCGTTGTGGCTTTAGTATTAAAAACAAATATAATTTAATTTTAAATTTATGTTCATCAATCCTAAATACACAAACGTTTGTTATAAATGGTAATAATTTTCATACTAAAGATGGAACTACAGTAAGGGATTATATACATGTCGAAGACTTAGCGGAAATACATTTATTATCAGCCAAAAAATTATTAAAAAATAAGATATTCAAAATTTTGAACTGTGGTTACGGAAATGGTTTCTCTGTCAAAGAAATTTTTGAAAAGTTTCAGATTATCAAGAGAAAGAAAATAAAAGTCAAAATTGGCAAAAAAAGAGCTAATGATATAATTGTATCTATTGCAGATTCTACTAAATTAAAAAAATATATTTCCTGGAAACCAAAGTATAGCAATTTAACGCATATAGTTAAATCTTCATTGCATTGGTATAAAAAACAATCAAGATAAGTGTAAATAAAATATTTTATTAATGATTATTTTTAAAAATAAAAAAAAATTTTTAATATTATTGGTTTTGGTCATTTTATTTGTTTTTATTTTTTATAAAGTATCTAACATAGTTAGATATGGCTATGATAGACAAAGTAAAATAATTGAGTTAACTAAATCGATTATTCCTAAACACTATGTTGGCAAAATTAAAGATAATATATTTATAATACCTAAATTAAAAGCTAGAAATGAATTTTTAAACTTACAAGTAAAAAAATTTGAGCAGGGTTATGATGGACAAAAATATAGATCAGATCAATATGAGTTGAATGATCAAAAATTTAAAATCAATTATTTTTTTACCCCATTTAAAAGATTAGATGTAAATTTAGGCTGGAAGGCTGAGAAAAATTCATTAAGAGCTCATTACGCAGAAATTAAAGATGACAAGGTTTTTTTGATTTCTGGTGAGGGTGAAACTATTTTTTTTGAGAAGAAAAATTTATTAAAAAAAAAACTTAATTATCAAATATTAGATAATAATATTGGTGATTTATTAAAAAAAAAAAATTTAAAATTGATTGGTATTAGAGATTTACATTTCCACAATAACCAAGTTTTAATATCAATGATGACTCAAAACGATAAAGGTATAACAATAGATATTTATAGTGCAGAATTTAATTTTGAAAAATTAATATTTAAAAATAAATTTAAAACTAATGAATATTGGAAAGAATATAATGTTTTTTCAGGAGGTAGAATTGAAAGTTTTGATAATGATAATATCTTATTTTCTATTGGGTTTTCTTATGTAAAAAATTCAGCCCAAAAAAAAGATAGTCTATTGGGAAAAATTATAAAAATTAATTTAATCTCTAATACACATGAAATGGTATCAATGGGACATCGTAATCCACAAGGATTAAGTTATGTCAAAGATCTTAATTTAATTATAAACTCAGAACATGGTCCTAAAGGAGGAGATGAAATAAATTTTAACTATTTAAACAAAACGTCTAAAATTAAAAATTTTGGTTGGCCTATTGCATCTTACGGAGAACCATATTTTGGACCAAATTTATTTAAAAAGTCTCATTCCAAATATGGTTTTATCGAACCAGCAATTTATTTTACACCATCTATCGGAATAAGTGAAATTTTATATTTTAAAAAAAATTCTTTTTGTAAAGTAAGAAAATGTCTTTTGGCCAGTTCTTTAAGAGCTAATTCGATTTACTTTTTGAATTTTGATAACGATAATGAACAATTGGTTTTAGTAAACAGAATTCATTTAAAAAGGAATAGAATTAGAGATATTGACTACGATGAGGATTTAGATTTAGTAATAATGTTGAGCGAAAATATACCTTCAATAGTAACATTACAAAAATTGTGATATTTTAGAAAAATTTTTATATAAGATTGATTTAACAACCTTTATATTATTCTTTCTCATAATTGATACATCCTCTAATAATTTAATTAATATATTTTTAATATTTTTATTACTAGAGCCACCAGTTCTCATTTTTATTGTAAATTTGTCTAAAAAATAAATTCTTATTTTTTTTGTTTTAAACAATCGGATCATAAAATCATAATCAGATGAAATTTTAAAATTTTCATCATATAAACCAACTGTTTTTAATAACTTTTTTTTAAAAAATAAAGTCGTATGTGGCGGCATCCAGCCTTTATTTATTTTTTTTTCTATTTCTAAATTTGATTGAATTCCTGGAAGTAAATTTGACCTCCATTTTCTTCTGATTTTATTTAAATTATTTTTTTTTGTATAAAATAAGTTGGAAAATAATACATCTACTTCTTTTTCTAAAAAAATTTTTCTTACATTCTCAATTATATCGGCTTCAATAAATTCATCATCAGAATGTAGTATGCCTATAATTTCACCTTTAGCCTCTTTAAGGCCTTCATTTAAAGCACCGTAAATCCCAAAACTTTTTTGTTGAAGTATTTTTTGACTTTTAATTTTGTGTTTTTTGGCAATAGTTAAAGTTCGGTCTTGAGAGTTATTATCTAAAATAATATGCTCTAAATTTGTACAAGATTGTGAATAAATTGATAAACAACAATCTTTAATTGTTTTTTCACTATTAAAAGTACAGGTTATAAGACTTACTTGCATTGTATGAATAAATCAATACAGAATATATATTTTAAAAATTAATAATCCAAATGAAAAAAAAAATTGCTTTAATATTTGGTGTAACAGGTCAGGATGGAGCTTACCTATCAAAATTTCTTTTAAAGAAAAAATATAAAGTTTTTGGTGTAAAAAGAAGATCATCAATAATTAATACTCAAAGAGTAGATGATATTTATAGAGATATAAATTTAAAGTCTGATTTTGTTCTTTGTTATGGAGATTTGACTGACGCTTCTTCAATACTTAATTTAATTAAAAAAATTAAACCAAATGAAATTTATAATCTTGCTGCACAATCTCATGTTCAAGTTTCATTTGAAGTTCCTGAATATTCTGCTGAAGTAAATGGAATTGGAACATTAAGAATTCTCGAAGCAATTAAAATTTTAAATTTTGAAAAAAAAATAAGATTTTACCAGGCAGGTACCTCAGAGATGTTTGGTAGAACAAAGGAAAAATTTCAAAATGAAAGAACACCTTTTTATCCAGCAAGTCCTTACGGAGTTTCAAAACTTTTTGCACATTGGATAACTATTAACTATAGGGAAAGTTATGGTATCTATGCTTGCAATGGAATATTGTTTAATCATGAAAGCC
>MDSZ01108420.1_pt1 | contig 36451 bp, 37 predicted proteins | sample 811201 | NCBI WGS metagenome assembly MDSZ01 (sample SAMN05326647, study PRJNA326480) | marine metagenome | isolation source: seawater | place: Indian Ocean: North | collected 2010
ATTAATAAATGGTTAATTAGAGATTTGATAAATATGGATTTATGGGATGAAGAAATGAAAGATAAAATAATGTATTATCGTGGATCTGTACAAAAAATCGCAAAAATACCTAAATTCATCAAAGATATTTATAAAACAGCATGGGAAATTAAGCAAAAAGTGTTGATTGACATGTCAATTGATAGGGCTCATTTTATTTGTCAATCTCAAAGCCTGAACATATTTACAGAAAATCCTACAAGAAAATTGCTTACAAATATACATTTTTATGGATGGAAAGGTGGTTTGAAAACTGGAAGTTATTATATTAGAAGTAAATCAGCAATTAATTCGCAACAATTTACTATAGATCCTAAATTGAAACAAAAAATAGAAAAAGAGGAACAGGAATACGAAGAATGTTTAATGTGTGGATCATAATGTATATTTACGTTCAATTTTTGGTATTATATTATAAGATTTTTTATTCGTAGCATTTGCAATAACTTTAGGTGCTTTTCCGGCTTTTTTTGCTTGTTCCCATCTAATCGCACACAAACACCAGTTATCTCCTTCTTTAAGACCTGGAAAATACGAAGTTGGTGTTGATAAATCATTTCCCATTGATTTGGTAAACTCAAGAAACTCATTTGTCATTTTAGCGCATACTGTATGCGTACCTGCATCATCAGGACCTGTTTTACAATATCCATTTCTATAAAATCCTGTCATTGGGTCTGTACCACAGATTTGAAGAGGATTATTATCTATATTTACAGAATTTTCAAAAAATTCATATGCATTTTCTAATTTGGAGTAGTTCATTTTTATTATAAATATTTATAATAAAAATTATAGAATTTGTTTAACTCTACAATATATTAAACTCATAGATGAAATTATAATTGAGACGTAATGCAACATATAAAATACAGAACTTATTTTGTATATATTTTCATTAACATTATATTGTATACAATCATCTATACTAAAATTATAAAAAATAATATAGCAACTATTTGTTAAAATATTTATCAGGTTAATGCATAATAATTTATACTCATATGTAGATACAAAATAGTATTTTAGAAAAAAATAATATATAAGATTCAATAATATAGAACATGATAACATATAATATATAATATGACTTGAAGGACATTCTGTTATAATATCGTTATATGTATTATATAATACATACATCGCATATATTGAAAAATATAATAAAAATATAGAAACAACAGATATAAATGTTAGTGTTCTTATTATACCTGTTTCAGAAGTTGTACTATCTATTATTGTAGTTTCTTTACTACTTTCTTCATCATCGCTTTCAAATTCTATGTCATTATTTATATAAGCGCTAATAGCGTTTGTAACTCTATTCTCTACCGACATTTATTATTATAAAAGAAATTTATAATTTTTGGGTAAATATTTAATATCTTTGATTTTTGTCTTTCTAAATTTGTGTGTTGTCTCATTATCACGAAAGAAGAGATCAGTAGAATTGTCTATATGATTTTGTATAGACTCGTTATCAATTACATTACTAGTATTTAACTCTTGATGTGAAAAATTCTTTATCTTATTTTTTATAAATTCTACATCACCAAAATATGATAAATGCCATCCACCCCTTTTAACTGCTTTGCATTCTAACATACGTATTTTATCACAATTTCTTATTTGTGTATATAAACCATAATTTAATATTTTAGGTCTTTTCCACTTGACATCTGCACGGCAATTAAAATTGTAGTAATACATATCTTGTTCTAAACTATATATATCATTTACATATAATGATTTTATTGTATCTTTATCAAAAATCTCATCAACATCTGATATAATTATTTTATCATTTACATCTAAATCTAATTTCATAATACCTTTGTCTATACAATTTCTCTGAAATCTTTCATTATCCCATGGATCATTAGTATTAGGCATGTCATCAACAACAATATGTATAATTTTATCCATATACTTATTGTATAAATGCTTATTTTCTTGAAAATATAATTGTTTTTGATTACCTGTAAACGTGTGTATTGATTCAACAATTACAAAAAAATCTACTGATTCATACAATTCTTGTAATCTAAATTCTAATAATTTAATTTCATTATAAAATATAAAGCAATCTACTATTTTAGGTTCTTTGTACCATTTATTAAGCAATTGTTTAAATATTTCGGGTCCTTCATTAGTTTTATCGCGCTTTGTTCTATAATGAAAGTGTTGTTTATTTATTAATGTATTAATATCATTACTATCAATAGGATTAAAATCAACGTAATCATAATTTAATATTGGTATATCAATATATTTTAGTATTTTACCGAAACATTGATCTTCAATATATTCATTATATATTTGCGGTGTAATTAACTGTTCGTGTGCAACAATATTATGAATTATATCTTTACTAAAAACAGTTCCACATCCTGTTGGAAATTTATTATCTACATTGTTACCATATACAAGATTATTTAATGGCAATGTTTCAAGATCATTAACTAGTTTATCAAATACAAAAAACGAACTTAAATTACATCGTAGAACATGAGTAAAGTCAATATTATTTTGTATTATATATTTATAAAACATCATTGTTTTTATATACGCTCCAGGAACTAAAACTTCTTTATGATATGGAAAATACATGTCATTCCCATCAATTCTAATAGAATCTGACTCATTATATAAAAAAACAAACTTAATATTTTTTATTCTAGTTTTTTCTATTAATTCTAACCAAAGTTGCTTATATTGATCATAAACCCCTCCTTTACTCGCGATTACCGCACATATTAATTTAATATTTGAATGTTGAGAACTACATAATTTTCTAATATAATTATGTAATCTATTTTCTAACATATTAACACTATTATTCTCGTCATTACCTATGTATTTTCTTATTTTACATATATGGATTATATTTAACATTTCAAAAATATCTTTTAACGTTATATTTGACATTTTATAATATAAAATTATGTTTTAAATTATATAATAGGTTCATATCCGGTATCTTGTTTAATATTTTTTTTATCATCTTTTTTATCACAACACATATATGACATATATATACATCCTCCAAACACAATTATAATTATAAAATCTAAAATGAGAACATATGAATTACTATTAAAATCAATCATTATTTTTTATATTTTTTATATTTAAATAATGATTCAATTGGAATATATGTATCCATATTTAATATCAGCAGGATGCCTCGCATTATGCGCAGGTTCTATTACATATTGTGCTTCTAATTGGGATAATCCTCCTGACTGGTGGCCTGATTTTCTCCAACCAAAGTGGAATGTAGAAGATAAGTTTAAGAGAATTAAAGATAATGAAATTGTATAAATAATATTTTTAATAAATTTAATATTATATTAATATTAAATTAAAAATGACTACATATGGAAATGTACCGGTTGCTCATGCAATACCAATAAGATCAGATAGATTAACTAATATACATATCCCACCTCCTATAATAGAGATGGAAGATGAAACCAAAAATATTATTATAACTGCCTATCAATATAGTCACACTATAAAAATATTTTCGTTGTTAGATATGTTTTTATGTTTTATTTCATTAATAGGTACTCAAAACCCAGGCTATTTATTAAGTTTTATAATGATATACTGCGGATACTATGGGGCCAATAAATATCATAATTTATTCATAAATATATATATTGCATATAATATTATATACGTGTTGGGTTTAATATCACTTGGAATGTATTTATTTACTCATAATCAAGAAGATATAAATAAACTTAGTTATTTTTTTATAGGTTTGAGTTGTTTAATCGGAATATGGATTACAAAAATATGTTACAGTTTTAAAAATGTTATACAAGTATTAAAAGATGAAGATTTGTTAACTACATTACGTAATGGACAATATTTATTTACAACAGAAAGTAATTGGAATAAAAATTACTTGTTATAATTTTATTATTATATTAATAATAAAATGATATTTAATCATAGTGTTCTAGGTATAACCATGTGTAGAATATTTTTGTCAACTCTAAATAAAAATGATCAACATCTCTCTTCTCATCATTGTATGACATATATTCGCTGATAATATGTTTAGCGTTTTGTTTAAGATCACCTGGAGTTTTAGATAGTTTCCATGTAACAGAACAGTTACCAATATCTACATTATAATCTTCTTTGTCTTGAGATTTATTCTCAAGAAGTTCCTTTTCCTTTTTACCGAATTTCTTAACATGATATTGATACTTTGTTTTTGTATGAATAACTTTTTCATTGCTAATTTTATTATCTCTCATAAACTTATTTATTTCATATTTTATTTCATTTTTTGACATAGGACGCTCACAAGGTATGTATTTACTACATAGAATAGATTTCTCTTTTACATCAGAAGAAGACATTTTATAAAAATAATTATTTTTTTAGATTATAGTAAATAAGATAATGAATAATTATGAAAAAATTAATGTAGCAGATGATTCATCTAACCAAATAAAAGAAAACTATACACCTCTCTCTCAAAATTTAAAATTAAAAGACAGAGGTCCTGAATATTATAAATTAGGTGTTCGCAAAGATTGTGAATTTCCAGTATACATTCATAAATTAGGTTTTACTGGATATAAAGGAGAAGTTTGTGGTCAAGGATATGTAGATGGTGAAGAAGAAAATAAAAAAACCCCTGATTGCAAATCATTCCCATGGTATTGTTAATAAATATTATTATATTATTATATAAATAAATGAAAATCAAACGATTATTTATACCAGTATCTATATGTGGATTTGTTATCCCATTTATTATATCAGATTTAACAACTTTAACTAGTGTAGGTATTTGTTACTTTTGGAGTTCATATATTATGTTATGGAATTTCCCACAAGTTGCAATGTCTATAAACACCCGTCCGTTGTATTTAAACGACTTAGATAATAGTAAGTACAAAGATTATTATTTACGTATAATGAATTTATGTTTAGCAATTTTAATAGGATTATTTGCAGATTATGGTATAATTAAAGGTATATTAAAAGATAAAACACCTATTGAAATCAGTGCTATAGTTGGCGGTAATTTATCATTATTATCTGCAGTACAAACAGAAATTGGTAAGTATATGATTGTTATATGTCATTATTTTAAAGAACGTAGTGAAAAAAAATTATTAGAGAATGACGTTGAAGTTGTTGTAGACAATCATGATTGATTTATTAGATAATACATATTACTTATCATATAAATCATTTGTTGAGTATAATATAAAGTTCTCGCCAAATATGCAATAACAATACATTCGTATACAATAACATCTTTATTATAATTAAATATCATATTGTAAAGTATAAAACAGATTGTCATGTACTTTCCTAATAAATATAATATTAATTTATTTATTCCATAATATTTAGATCCATTATAACCCATATATGAAATATATAGTGCTATTGCAAAATAATTACTAAGTGTGTACAATAGTGTAAAAAAATAAAAAATAGTTTCGATCAAACTAAAATTAATAACATATATGGAATATTTTTTTATTTCGTTAAACCCATAACGTTGTTCAATTCGTTGATTCATTTTATAATATATAATATTATATTATAAAATTTAAAACCCTTCGTACTTAGACATTGCTTTTCTAAAATATAAATCAAAATCAGCATCAGTAATATATTCTTTATATTCCTCCCATAATTCATGACGTAATTCAGGTAATATTTCTCTTAAAAATTTGAAAAAATTTGGCCTCTCATGCAGATTTTCATGTTTATTTAGTATAATTTCATTTAATATATCTCCCTTATAATCAGGATCTTCTATTTCTCTAATATATTTATTCATTCTACCTACTAAATTACCACATAATTGTTCTTCCCATGAAATTCTAATTGTAAAGTCTCCAAAACCTGATAATACATTAATAATACGAAATGCAAAACCTGTTGAGCATTTGCCTGCCATATCAACTAATTCTTCTACTAAACGAGATTTCATTTCATCTGAATGTTCATTATCTCTAATAAACATCCATACTTGCATCAGTATAGTTTGAAGATTACAATTAAATTTACCATATAGAGCACGATCCATTTTAATTCTATTTAATGATATTTGAATAAAATTATAGGTTTCGATAAATTTATCGTAATATTTTTGTTTTAAACTATCGATGTCTTCAAATCTAACAGTATCCAAGTCGTTAATATCTTTCATAAACAAAGATGTATTACATAATTCCCAGTGTTTTACAATTCCAGATTCAATATCGTCAATAGATACATTCATTTTCATAAATTTATTATGAAGAAACTCTAATATTTCAATACAACTTTCTTCAATCTCGTGATGATGTACATTTTCAGCATTCTTATATATAGTATCTATTGGCCCTTCTCGTTGCGCTAATTCCATAATAACATCTTTTGCTTTTTCTTTATTACGTTCATTTCCTAATTTTAATAATACATCGGCAGCATCTGCTCTAACATTATAGTGTAATTCAGTATCATTCATAAATGTACATAGATTTTCTTCACACATAATTCTTTGTTCGTCATCAATATCATAACATTGAAGTAATAACTGACATCCTAATATTCTATACATTGTATAATTAATAGGATTCTGAACAAATTTTACAGTACTATTTACAGTATAATATTCTATTTTTTCTTTATCTTCTAATTTCAGATTTAATGATAAGATAATCTTGTATCTGTAGTCGCAATCTAATTTATGATTGTCAATTATTTTACAAAATTCATCATTACACGTATCTTTATAGTCATCAGATTTCATTAAATATATAATAGCATCAACATGACATGGTACTGAAATCTTTGTAATATTTTTTAATATATATTCTAATATACCGTAATTCTCTTTTGTTTCTTCTACAAGACATAGACATTTAGCACATTCTACTTTCAAATTATCGTCTATATAACTTTCCTTACATATTAATTCTATAAAATCATGTAATAAATTAGTTCCAGATACTAAATACATTGCATTTAATTTATTTACAATTTCTAATATGTCATCTTGATTATCATTATGATAATCATTAAATATTCCTAACCTAGTATCATTATCAAGTTCAAAATTAAAAATATTTTCATAATCATTTTCTTCATCTATTATTACCTCTTCTTCAACATCATCCATGTCATCAATATTCGTACTCATTTTACAAAAAAAATTATTGTTTTAAATAATAAATATTATTGTAAATAAAATGGATGAAAATTATAGATATAGATTAGAACATTTACGTAATATGTTAGAAAGTTCAAATTTAAATGAAATAGATTATCGTAATATAAATAATCGTGAACATAGATTATCTCACCGTGAACACAGATCATCTCACCGTGAACACAGATCATCTCGCACTGAACATTCATCATCTCGTCAAAAAGCAGTTCAATATACTCAAAGAGATGATGAAAAACTTAAAAAAGCAGTAAAAGAGCATGGTAAAAAATGGTCATATATTTCTGAAAAATATTTTTCTAGTAATAGAACAGGAGATTCATTAAGAAATCGTCATGGTCTTTTAATGAAAAATAAACGCCCATCAACACCTCATCCTGCTATTAATAGGCAAAAACCTGTTATGAGAACACGATCTAAATCTTTACCAGTTATAAAACCACAGAAACCAGTTTCCAAATCATTACCACTTATAAAGCAATCTTCTATCGGAGATACTCCTTATGTTAAAAACGGAAGAAAGGCATTTGTAAAGAAAAAAGATGAAAATGGTCGTGAAAAAAAATATAGAGTATACCAAGGAGCGCGTGGAGGATATTCTTTCAAAAGAAATGGACGAAAAGTTAAGTTAAATCATACTAATGGATTTATTTATGAAAGATAAAATTTATATTATATAATAATATAAATTTATATATGTTGCAAAGATCTTTGATTTCGTAGGTTATTCCACCTTTCAGATTTTCGAAGATTTTTATTTCTTGTTTGCTTTTTAGATTTATGATTACGCGGTGTGTTTTCTGGTTCATTTTCAATATTTTCTTCTTCTAATTGAAAAATAGCAATTGGGATTCCTGGGTTTGAATTTCGTCTTTCTAATCGTATACGATTATTTTCTCTTCGTCTCATACGACGTCTTTGACGTCTTTCTAGTCTATTATATACTCTGTCTTCAATTATGTTGATATTTATCACATCATGTGTTATATCATCTAATATGTCTTCTTTTTTTTTGGTTTGAAAAGGATTCCTACAAAAAGGACACTCTTTTTTTAATAACCTGGGAAAACAACTATTACATAATTTATGTGAACAAGGTAAAATTTCATAGTCTGTTTCTGCTCTATCTTCAAGACATACACCACAATTGGTTGCCATTTATTTAAATATAAATATATTAATTTTAAATTTTATGATTCATTCATTTCTTCTTCAAAAGTTTTTGGTAATAAATTTCGAATATTTTTTTCACCTCTGTCTGCTAAGTCATTAAATAGTTTACTGATCTTTTCAATATTGAAACACAATATCGTATTCATTTAATTTATATAAATATAATATTTTTTAAATGTAATATAAAGAAAAAACAAAAAATGATTTTTTTTTATTATTTCTTAATTTAAACTAACAATATGGAAGATAATTTTTCTCTTTTTGACAATGCATTAACTACTTTTGAAAATGATAATAAAAAATCAGATAATGATAATGGTAAATGCAAGCATTTACATATGTTAGCAGAAAATGGTATTACTTTATGCGAAGATTGTGGAGAAGAAATAACTCGCGATATTTCCTTTGATAAGGAATGGAGATATTATGGCGCATCGGACACCAAGCATAATAGTGATCCGAATAGATGTCATGTCCGTAAATCGGAAGATAGAACTATTTATAAAGATGTTGAAGGTATGGGTTTTAGTGATAAAATTCTTACAAAAGCAAACGAATTATATATTGAAGTTACTAAAGGTAAAATTTACAGAGGCAACTCACGAAAAGCAATTGTATTTGCATGTGTATTTCATACATATAAATCTATTGGGAATCCTCAAAGTTGTGATAATTTAATTGAAATATTTAATCTTAAAAGAAAAATCGGATTGAGAGGTTTAAAACACGTTAATCTTAACGCCCCTAAAGATTCAGAAGTACATAATACATATATCACTCCAGAAAATCTTATCAAAGAGATTATGGATAAATTTGATGCAAATGAATATCAAATCAATGATGTGATCAATTTGTATAAAAAAATTAAAAATAAATCTTCAATCCTTAACAGATCACGTCCGCAATCTGTTGCAAGCGGACTCGTTCGTTATTATATCTTAAAAAACAATAAAGACATCTCTTTGTCAGAATTCAAAGACAAAGTAAATCTAAGTGAACTAACTATTAATAGAATTTGCAAAGAAATTACAAAAATTTTAGAAAGTTAAAAAAAAATATTGTATATATTTAAAAAATGTTAAAAAACATACTAGACAAATTTAAAAATAATCCTTTATTAATTATACAGTTATTATATGTTATAACTACAGCAGCAATGCTTGTTGAGCATTTCAAAGTAGACGAAGCCGACCCCGAAAGTAACGAATGCTCTTTAGGAAATGACGTTAATCCTATCCTTGCAATAGGACTTGTTGTAGTAGTATTGGGAACCCATGTTATGATGTTATTCGATAGCGATCAAGCAGAACTCAATATGGGAAATGTATATGTAATAGTCGGTGCTATTGCAGTAATAGCAGGTGTTTTAGTTAATCTTTTCTCAACAGGTTTACTTGAGAGTGAACCAACATATTCATGTCAAAATCTTGAAAAAACAGAATCACTTGTATTTGGAGGTGGAGCAATAGTCTTTTGTTTATATCTTTTATACAAATTTGTTTTTGCCCCTCTTCTTAGTTCTGGTTCTGGTTTTAATTTTGAATCTAGATTAAGCTACGCTTAAATTTCCTAAAATTGAATTTTAATATAAAAAAATATTAAAATTTAACGATGTTAATTCCAGTAAGATGTTTCACATGCGGCAAAGTATTAGGCAATAAAGAGAGTACAATGAAAAAACTTCGCGAAGAGGGGAAAGAAGATACAGAAATAATGGAAATTCTTGGTATTACTCGATATTGTTGCAAAAGGATTTTACTTACGTATATAGATACAACTGATGATATGTTTAATCACAGTGAACTACCAGAACAAGTAGAATTGTATGATGGCATTAAGAATATGCGTATATACGATGCAATTTAACAAATATTACATAAAAATATCATTTTATTAAAAATGATATTTTAAGATTTTATTTTATTATAAAACAATAATGCCACCTAAGAAACCAACATATCAAAAACTCGATCAAATTGATCATATTCACAAGAGACCAGATATGTATCTGGGATCTCTTAAAGTCCGTACCTATAATGATGAATGGATCTTTGATCGTAAAGTATCAAGGATTAAGATCAAAGATAGTATTCGTTATTCGGAAGGTCTTCTTAGAATATTTGTAGAAGCGTTGTCTAATGCTATTGACAACGTTTGGAGAAGCAGACAAGCAAAAGTATCATGCACCAAGATTAAAGTTTCTATTGACCAAGAAACTGGCGAAACATCTATATGGAATGACGGTCTTACAATTCCGATTGAAAAGAATGAAGATACTGGATTGTATAATCCTGAACTCATTTTTGGACATCTTTTGACATCATCAAATTATGATGATACAGAAGAACGATTTACATCTGGTCGTAATGGTCTTGGTATCAAACTTACAAATGTATTTTCAGAAGAATTTTCTGTTAGAACATTTGAAGAATCATCTGGTAAACTTTACGAAAAAGATTGGAGTAATAATATGAGAGATTCTGATGAACATGTTATTACAACTCCTAAAAATATTAAGAAGGGATTTACCGAAGTTACTTGGATCCCTGATTTTGAAAAGTTCGGAATGAAAGGTTATGATAACAATACTATGAATCTATTTTATAAATACATTTATGACGCTGCTATGGTAAGTAAAATCCCTATTTATGTTAATGATTCTAAAGTACCTGTAAAATCGCTTATTGATTATGCGCGCTTTTTTACGTCAATTTCTGACGAAAGTATTACAACATCTTTTGGAAATTGTGAAGTTGTAATTACACCTTCATCATCAAACTCTTTTCAGCATGTTGCATTTACTAATGGTGTATACAATCGTGAAGGAGGTACTCATGTAGATGCTTGGTCTGAAGAACTATTCAGACCCTTGATGGCGAAACTAAATAAACCTAATAAACCTCATGTTAATATCAAAGATGTTAAGAAATTTTTTAGAATCTTTATTAACTGCACTATTCCTAATCCTGAATTTACAAGTCAGTCTAAGGTGTGTCTGTCATCTGCAATTAAATCTCCTAAAGTTCCTGTTAAAATTATTAATGCAATTATGAAATGGTCTGTTATTAGTGATATTCATGATATTATTAAAGGTAAGGAACTTCTTTCATTGAAAAAGACTGAGAAGAAATCACGTGTATTTAAAAAGATTCCTGGATTTGACCCCGCAAACAATGCAGGTGGTAAGAGATCTTCTGAATGCACATTGATTCTATGTGAGGGACTCTCAGCGAAAACATATGCTGTTGTAGGTATTCAGGTTGGTGTTGATGGTAAGAAAGGACGTGATTGGTTTGGTATTTATCCTCTTCGTGGTAAACTGTTGAATGTTAGAAATGCACCTATCAAATCTGTTTCAAAAAACAAGGAAATTACAGATGTAGTTAATGCACTTGGTCTTCAATATGGAGTTGATTATGAAGATGATTCTGTATTTAATCGTCTAAATTATGGAAAAGTAATGATTATGACTGATGCTGATAATGATGGTATTCATATCTCGTCTCTTATTATTAATGTATTCCATCATCTCTTTCCTAGTTTGATGAAACGAGAAGAACCTTTTATCACATCTATGCAAACACCTATTGTTAAAATTGGAAAAGATCGAATTTTCTATCGTGATGAATTGTTTAAAAAGTATTTGAGAGAACATCCTGAAATCGCTGGTACAATTAAGTATTATAAGGGTCTGGGTACATCTTCAGATAAAGAGGTAAAAGAAACTTTTGGAAAGCGTGTTGTTAGTTATCTATATGATGAAGAAACAGATGATACTATTGATAAAGTATTTAATAACAAACGTTCTGATGAAAGAAAAGAGTGGTTGCGTAATTACGATCCAACTGATGGTGAAATTGATGAAGAATATGATGCGATGGATATTAGTGATTATTTGAATATTGATCATATTAAGTTTTCAATTGATGATTGTGGTAGAAGTATTCCAAATGTATATGATGGGTTGAAAGAATCTCAACGAAAGATTCTTTATGCAACGTTCCTTAAAAATCTTAGACACACTGGAAAATCAATGAAAGTTGCTCAACTTGCTGGTTTTGTTGCCGATAAGAGTAATTACCATCATGGAGAAGTCTGTTTGTTTGATACAATTACAAAAATGGCTCAAGATTTTCCTGGTAGTAATAATGTTCCTTATTTTGTTAGAGATGGTCAGTTTGGTTCTAGACTTAATGGCGGAAAAGATGCTGCTAATGCTCGTTATATTTTTACAAAACTTGAAATGCTCACTCGCCTTATCTTTCCTAAAGAAGATGATGTATTGCTAAATAACGTAATTGATGATGGTGATTATGTTGAACCTGAATATTATGTTCCAATTATCCCAATGATTCTTGTAAATGGTTGTTCTGCTGGTATTGGAACTGGTTGGTCATGCTCTATTCCCTCTTATAATCCTATTGATATTATTGAAAATATTAAACATTGGTTGGAAAATGGCATGGATGATATGAAAGAAATCCATCCATGGTACAGAGGTTTTACTGGTTCTATTACTAAGATTAATAAGACTAAGTATGAAACTTACGGAAAGATTGAGAAGGAAGTTAAAAGAGGGAAACATATTTGTAAAATTTCTGAACTTCCTGTTAACGTCTGGACAGATAAATACAAGGAATCTCTTGAAGACATGCTTGAAAATAAGAGTATCAAAAGTCTTGAAAACCATTCAACACCTCATAAAGTTGATCTTGTAATTACTGAATCAGATGATGGTATTAATTGCAATTTGGAAAATCTTGGACTTAAATCAGCATTGCATACGTCTAATATGGTATTGTTTACTGATAATCATAAAATTCATAAATTTAGTAATGTGAATGAAATTATTGAATGCTTTTGCAAAAAGAGACTAGAGTTGTATAAAAATAGAAAAGAATTTCAACTCAAAGAACTTAACCATCAACTTAAAATCATTTCAAATAAAATTAGATTTATCAATGCGATTATGAATGAAGAACTTGATATATTTAAGAGAGATGAGAAAGATATTGATATTGATCTGACAAAGAATGAGTATGATAGAATTAATGATTCTTATGATTATCTTCTCAATATGAACATTAGAACATTTACTAGTCAAAAAATAGAAAAACTAACAAACGAGCAAGAATCTATTACTCAACATATCTCTAGTCTTGAAGGACAAACTCCTAAAAGTCTCTGGGTAAATGATTTGGACAATTTCACTGCTGAATATAGTAAATGGGAAAAGACTGTTAACAAAAAATAAATACAATATATAACATATATTATTTTAATTATAATATATGTTATTAAAAAAATAAAATAATTTTCTATTAATAAATGGGAAATATTTTTACGCCACCATCAAACCCTACAAATGTACCTATTACAACATCAACATCTTATAAGAATCCGATTAGACAACCAAGTACATGTTTATTAAATCCCCCATCTGAAGAGTTTGGAAAAGATTATGTAGATTATCATAATAATTTGCGTAAAGAAATTTGGAAAGATATTGAAGAACCTAATGAAGTTACACTTAAATGGGATTCAGAATTAGCAGAAAATGCACAGATATGGGCAAATACATTAGCAGAACATTGTACATATGAAAATCCAAGTAATATAACAGATGGCCAAAATATATTTATGACATATACAGATAGTAATAAAAAAATAAATCCAGATGTATCAAATCACAAATCAGCAATTAACTCATGGTTTAATACATGTAAAAGTTGTACTAATGATATACACTGTAGTCCTATAGATGCAGGACCATATTCTCAAGTTGCATGGAAAGATGTCAAAAATATTGGTTGTGGAAAAGCAAAAGCGTATGGATGTGATAGTGATAAAACTAACGAAATATTGTCAAGACTTGGAAATAAAACGGCAATTCCTAATATTACAAATCGCGAGTATATTGTATGTAATTATGATGTAAAACCACATGCTAATTATATTGATTATAATATACCTAAACGTAAACCATCAATATGTCCTGTAAAAAATGAGAATAAAGAAAATTATGATTCTACGTGCGTTTTCTAATTTTTTCGTTTCTTCTACAGGTGTTGCATATTCTATTTTCATGATATGTAGGAATTGAACATATAATACAATAATACCACCAACCATACGGAGGTAAATTAACATAATTACGACTAGAATCAGTTGTGTGCTCGTAATAACACATTTTATAATAATTAAAGAAAAGTTTAAAGAATTAAAAATTATTATAAAATGTCTGACAATACTGAAAATAGCTGCTGTTCTGATTCTCAAACCAAATGTGAAGAATCAAGAGCACCTCAAACCGCTCTTACATCCCCGTCTGATAAAGATACGGAGAATAAATACGAGCCTGACAGAACTACACCATCTCTTAGCAATGAAGAAACTGTAGAGGCTATGAAAGAATTATCTGTTACGGATTATGTAGAAAAATATCCTAAAACTGAAAGAGCATTTGCAGATCCTTCTATCCCAGGACAAACATATCAACTTGTATCATTTGTACCATCATCAGGTGCGACCCCTGACGATGATGGTGTATATGGAATGATTAAATGTCGTGGAGCATATCAAACACAAGAAGAAGCAAATGATCGTGCAGAATTTTTAATTAGAAACGTAGATTCTTATCATAAAATTTTTACTGCATGGGTAGGAAAACCTTTCCCTGCAACCAATGATTCCAAATATTCTGCTGATACTAACGCTGTAGATGTTAGAAAGAAAGCAACTGAAGTAATTAGCAAAGATATTAGAGAAAAGAAACGCGAAGAACAAAAAGAGATTGAAGAAATCAAAGAACGTGAAAAGAAACTTGTTGAAGAAAGTAAACAAGATGAACGTGATCCATTTGAGTTCTATATTGAGTGCCGCGTTAAGAAAGCACAACTTACATGGACATACTTAGAAACTCTTAAGAAGATGGAAGAAATGAAAGAAAGTATTCTTAAAGTACGTGAACAAATCAAGGAAGCCGACGCTGAAAACGCTGACTATATCAAACAGTATCGTGAAAAATATATGGAAGCACGCAAAGAAGCAGGTATTCCAGATAATGACGATTCTTTCATTAAATATCTTGGAGAAGATCGTGATAGTGAACTCGGATTCTAAATCATTTTTTAATTATTACATAATAATTAAAAAATTAAGCCTTATTAACACAATGATAAGATACTTTATGAACAACTTCTAAACTGTTAATAATAAAGTATTTATAATGTGACATAATATTTAAAGATTGTTCACCAGATTCAATAAAATATCTGTATTCAGGGTATTTAATAGATAAATTCTGTGTCTTATTTCTAACCATTACCCACATAGTATTTAGTGCTCTTTCTTCGTCATTTACATAAATGTAAGGTTCATCATCAATACATATTACATAAATTTCATCTGTTTCTTCATCTTCACTACTACTTTCATCGCCATCGTCATTATCAAATGTTACAACACGGCGTCGTTTATTACTATTAATAATATTCTTAATATTTTCTTCTTTAGTTTCATCTTCTTCTTTACTCTCGTCATCTTCTTTATTTTCATCGTCTTCAGTATTTATAGGTCTGTCACATATTCTTGCGGAATCATCTGAATCATGTTCAAGATCATGTGTACTTGATAATTTATCAAGATCTTCTTTATTATTATCTATATATGTATCTTCAACACCATTTGTAATAGACTCCTTATTACTTTCGTCTTCAATTTCATCAATATTAAATGCGTCTTCTCTTGAATACTCGCTTGTATTATTTATAATATTGAAATCATTATCGCTATTATCACTGCTAGACATTTTATTTTTATAAAATAAATATTTAAATTTTTATTTCAATTTTGATATTTATACGTATAAACATTACGATTTTTTTCGAGATAAAAAGTGAAATTTTAAAAAATAATATATATCTAATACAAAATGGATTCTTCTATATCAAAATTTTTACGTGATTATAAAGTAGATGGTTCGAATTTCACACATGTTTCTATGATATCTCCAAAAGGGAAATATCAGTTGAACAGAGTTAGTCTAGAAGAGTTTTGGAGTCTATATATGGATAAAGTAAATAATAATAGTTTAAACATTGGTATTGCAGAAAAACCACGGCATTATATACCTGTGTTGGTTGATATTGATATTAAAAAAGAATACGATAAAGATGTTTCATGTGATTCTCTGTATACATATGAATTGGTTGAAAATGTGATTAAATCTTATCAAGATGTCATGAAAAAAATCATTGATAACTGTACAGATAAACATCTTATTTGTTTTTTGCTTGAAAAACCATTATACACAGTTAAAAAAGGTGCAATAGAATATGTTAAGAATGGATTTCATCTTCATTTTCCTTATACATTTATGAGTAAAGTTGATCAAGAAGTTCATTTGCTACCTCGTGTTAGACGAGATTTAGATGATAAAAAAGTTTTTCAAGGCATCGGAAATGGAGACATTGATAGTATTCTTGACAAATCGTATACAAAAATACCATGGTTGTTGTACGGATCTAAAAAAGAAGGTCAGTCACATTGTTATAATGTGACAAAAGTATATAATCATAACTGTAGCGAGATCACACTTGAAGAAAGTCTTAAAGATTATCGTATTTATGATATGAATGAAGATGAAATTGATATTGGAGATGATATTAATTATTTTTTGCCGCGTATTCTTAGTATTGTTGGATATGGTCGCCCTTACGTAGATGTAAAAACAAATCTTGAACAACCATTGAAAGCAAGAATTCAAAAAGTTGAAAGCAAAAAAACATATGTTAAAAAGTCTCTTAAACAAGATTTGGATTTGGCAACAAAACTTGTAAACCTGATTGATTCAGGAAGAGCCGAAAATTTTAATGATTGGATGCATGTTGGATGGACATTATACAATATCAGTGATGGATGCCAAGAAGGTCTTGATTTGTGGCTTGATTTTTCTAAAAAATGTCCAGAAAAATTTGATGAAAATGCATGTGTTTATGAATGGAATAAAATGCTAAAGAAAAATATTACTATTGGAACTCTTAAACAAAAAGCGCAACTTGATAATCCAAAAGAATACAAAAAAATAATGATGGAAGATATGAAAAAGAATGTTGATACCTCATTGAGTGGATCTCATAATGACATTGCCAAACTTATGAAAAAATCTGAATACGGACATGAATTTGTATGCTCTGATATTAAACATAAAAATTGGTATCAATTTGTAAATCATAGATGGAAAAATACAGATGAAGGTGTTTCTCTTCGTGCTCATATTTCTGAAGATGTTGTTAAAATTTTTAATACTAAATCTAATGAAATTTATACTCAACTTATGGATGCTAATTCAAATAATGATGAAGGTGATAAAGCAAAATTTGAAAAGAGATTGAAAGATTGTTGGAAAATGATTAATAATCTGAAATCATCTCCTTATAAAAATAACATTATGAAAGAGGCGCAAGAAGTATTTTATGATGAACATTTTAATAAAAAATTGGATAGTAATCCATGGCTAATTGGTTTTAAAAATGGTGTTTATGATTTGAAGAATCATATTTTTAGAGATGGGGCTGTAGATGATTATATTTCAATGCAACTTGGCGTTGAATATGATAATACATTTACTATGACTCATAAAGATGTTATTTCAGTATATGATTTTCTAGAAAAAGTTTTTCCCGATAAAAGCGTACGTAACTATTTCTTAGATACTACATCCGATGTATTTGTTGGTGGTAACTCTAGAAAATTGTTTCATGTATGGTCTGGAGAAGGTGACAATGCGAAATCTGTAACACAACTTCTTCTTGAGAAAATGCTTGGAGAATATTCTGTAAAACTTCCCACGTCATTGATTATTGGAAAAAGAACTCAGGCAAGTGCAGCATGTCCTGAACTTGTAAGAGCAGGAAATGGTGTTAGATGGGCTGTATTGCAGGAACCTGACAAAAAAGATATCCTCAACATTGGTATTTTGAAGGAATTGTCTGGTAATGATACATTTTTTGCAAGGGGTCTTTATCAAGAAGGTTCAGAAATTACTCCAATGTTTAAATTGGTATTGATTTGTAATGATCCTCCTCAAGTTCCTTACAGTGATAAAGCAACTTGGAATCGTATTCGTGTAATTCCATTTGAATCTACATTTTGTGACGATGCTCCTGAATCATTTGAAGAACAACTTCGTGAAAAAAGATTTCCGAAAGATCCCCATTTTGCTGATAAAATTCCTAGTCTCATAAAAGCATTTGCATGGGTATTGTTAAATCATCGTAAAAATATTAAAACACGTATCGAACCTCCTAAGGTTAAATTGGCTACTGAGATGTATCGTAAGAAGAATGATATCTATAGACAATTTGTTGATGAATGTGTCGCTGAATCAGAAAATAGCAGTCTATCACTTATCGAATTGTACAGTCAGTTTAAAGAATGGTTTAAAGAAGGATGTCCTAATCATGCAGTTCCTATTAAAAATGAAGTCAAAGAATACTTTGTTAAATACTGGGGCGAACCTGTTAAAGGATGTAAATGGAAAGGTTATAAGATTAGAACTCTACAAGATGATTTGACTAATGGCGATGCATTTCTTCTTGATGAAGGTGATTTGAGTACTTATAATAATTCTAATAATTCATCTAGTATTCCAGATTTGTAATTGAAAAAAAAAAATAATTTTTAAATTTATAATAAATTTAAAAATCGAATAATTATATATTAATTTTAATATTTTTCATGATGTCTTTGAAAGAAATCTCTGAAATCAAACAGATTAAATTTGGAATATTGAGTTCTGAAGAAATTAGGAATATTTCTGTATGTGAAATAAATAATCCAAAACTATCTGGTTGTAACACTGTATATGATGATAATTTAGGTACTATGGATAATGATAAAAATTGTATTCAATGTGGTAAGGATAATAAAAGGTGTCCTGGTCATTTTGGTCATATTGTACTTAATTATCCAGTTATTCACCCATTATACTATAAATATGTTATTTCATTTTTGAAATGTTTTTGTCTAAAATGTTCGCGTCTAATGTTTACAGAGGAACAATTAAAATTAAGCGGTGTCATACGTTATACTAAAGAAACACGCTTTAATAAAATTTTGGAAAATGTTGAAAAAACCGATATATGCCCTCATTGTTCTAATATACATCCAAAAATAATGTTTGTAAGTGCAGAAAATTCTATATTCATGATTCACAAGATGAAAGGAGATACTATTAAGACTATTTTAACCGAGAATGAAATATTTAAGATTTTTGATAATATTAATGATAACGATATTACTCTTTTGGGTCTTGTACCATCTTTTATTCATCCTCGTAATCTTATTATCGATGTTCTTCCAGTATTGCCTCCAATTGCACGTCCTTATATTATTGCTGATAATATTACATGTGATGACGATCTAACATTGCAATATGTGGAGATTATTAAGTTGAATAATTCTCTTAAAGATACTTCACTTCACGAAACAAAACGAACTAAATATATTCAATCTATTAAATTTCGTATTAAATGTCTATTTGATAATAGTCAAGAAAAACAACGGCATACTAATGGACGCCCGATCAAGGGTATTAAAAAACGTTTGGCAGGAAAAGAAGGTCAGATTCGTAATAATTTGATGGGAAAACGTGTTGATAAATCAGCAAGATCAGTAATCGGTCCTGATCCTACACTTCGTTTGGATGAAATCGCATTGCCTCGTAAAATGTCTAAGATTTTAACATATCCAGTACATGTTAATAGGTATAATATTGATTATCTTACTAAAATCGTTAATAATAACGAGGCGAACTTTATCTTAAAAAATAATGGAGAAACACGTATCAATCTGCAATACGCATTGTTTAGAAAGGGTACCGAACTATTATATGGTGATATTGTTAAAAAAGCAAACGGAACTGAAGAAGTAGTTGGTACATATTTTAATTATGTTCCCAGAGAAGGTGATAAAATCATTAGAAACGGAGAAGAACTCAAAGATGTTAAATATTTGCAGAAAAAACATATCAAACTTAATATCGGAGATATTGTTGAACGCCATCTTAAAGATGGAGATATTGTTCTTCTTAATCGTCAGCCAACTCTTCACAAGGGTTCTATGATTGCACAGAAAATCATTATCAGGGATTGTAAAACTATCAGAATGAATCTTGCTATTACAAAAACATTTAATGCAGATTTTGATGGTGACGAGATGAATATTCATGTACCGGCAACTCCTGAAGGTGAAGCAGAACTACGATATCTATCATCCGTTAAAAATGTATTAATTTCTGCGCAATCAAGTAAATCAAATATCGCTGTTGTTCAAGATTCTCTTGTAGGTAATTATCTAATGACGCTTCCAGAAAAGAAATTGACTAAGGAATGGTTCTTTCAGATTTGTATGTCAGGAGATGGTCCTAAATTTGAACCTGAATATATCCTTAACAAAATTAAAAAGATTAGAAAAGTAATGAAAACATTTGGAAAAAAAGTACAAGCATTTAACGGACGAGGTTTATTTTCCCTATGTCTTCCTGATAATCTTATATACACAAAGAAAAATAATGCACATCCAGACGAACCAGTACTTAAAATTTATAATGGGGTATTGTACGAAGGTGTTGTCAATAAAGCAATTCTAGGCAGTAGTCATAATTCACTCATTCAAGTTATTTACAAAGATTACGGTAAAGATGCATCTATTGAATTTATTAACAATGTCCAGTTTATATCTAATGCATGGTTGTTATATCATGGATTTAGTGTAGGTATTGCAGATTGTATTGCTACAAAATCAGATGAAATTAATTCTGTTGTTACAAGATGTTTTGTTGAAGCAAAGGGTGTTGAAGAGACAACTACCAATCCTCATATTAGAGAAGTAAAAATCAATGCAGCACTTTCTAGAGCACGCGATAACGGTATGAGAATTGCAAAAGAAGCATTATCAGATAATAACAACTTTATTTCAACTGTCACATCTGGATCTAAAGGCGATTACTTTAATATCGCTCAAATTACAGGTCTTCTAGGTCAGCAAAACTTTTCTGGCCAACGTATTCAACCGTGTCTTAACAATAATACAAGAACATTGCCACATTACCCATTCCATAAAGTTTCTAAAGAAGTTGAGTATGAATCAAAAGGATTTATTAAGAATTCTTTTATCCATGGAATTGATCCACGTGAATTTTGGTTTCACGCAATCACAGGACGTGAAGGTGTTACAGATACAGCGATGAAAACTGCGCAAAGTGGTTATATTCAAAGACGAATGGTAAAGATTGGAGAAGATATTCAAATTAAAAATGATGGAACTGTACGCAATGCGGTAGGATCTATTTATCAGTTTAAGTATGGGAATGATGGACTAGATCCCGAAAAGGCTGTTATTGTAGATGGTAAACCACAGGTATGTAATGTCAATAGGATTGTTGATCAACTTAATTTTCAATGTGAAATGAAATAAACTTTAAATTATATATTTGAAAAAAAAATATATAATCTTATAATAAACAATGTTAGATAAAATATTTAAAACACGTGAGAATTTTGATGGTCCTGAATGCAGAGAAGGTGATGAATGCGATTGTTCATCAGGTAATAGAGAAAAAAAATGCGGATGTGATAAATTCTGTGATGCATCCGGTGGTCCTGCTGGAGAAAATATATGCAGAGATAATCAAAATATTCCTAAAAAACATCTTTTAGAAAATTTTGGATTAGGAGTATTTTCATTTATTGGCTTTGCTTTAATGTTTTATGCATTTGCAACCATGTATACTGGAGATATCAACGTTAGAATGCTTATAGGAGGTCTTATATTAGGAATTGGATCAATGAGTAGTGCAGTAGGAAGTTGTAATGAGACATCTTTTGCAACTTTTTATGTATTTCTTATAATATCATCTTTTATCATGTTGTCCGATCCATCCTTATATTTACGAGACGATAATAGAATTCCTTTAAATTATATATTACCAATTATGATTTATGTAGTTGTTCAGATCTTAAATTTAATTAAATATTAATTTTTTTATTATATTTTATAAAATATAATAAAATGAATAGATCACAATCCCCTGGTTCTTACCCTAAGATTAGTAACTTACCTACATTACAAGAATATCAATATTTTTTCCCACATTCTGAATGGATTGTATGCGAAAATCATAATTGTAATAAAGTAATAAGAAAGATGAATATAAATTATTATCAAATTGTAAGTAAGTATTTATGCGGAGAACACGGTTGGTTATATGCAGATAACGATTCATATTAATTATTTTCAACATTTACACGATTAACAATAGTTATTTGTTCAATAGGAAATGAACACATTTGACGTTTAATTTCTCTGATTTTACTTCTAATTCTCCTATCTTTATTAATAAAAGTTGACATTTTTTTCATTAATTCCTTATATGTACCTGTATAATTTTTTTTGAAATCATTCATTTCTTTACGTATTTCTTTTTCTTTTTTTTCTTGCTCACGAAGTTCTTTTACGTATTTTTTTAATAATTCATCAGCATTACGTCTTTGAGCATATTTTCTAAGAAATTTGATTTTCTGATTCATACCATAATGTGACGATATATAAAGATCAAAACCTTGATTTTGTTCTTGTTGAACATGTCCTCCAGGATTATTACACAATGGACATCGTGAGTGTCCTTGGCGAAACCAGTGCATTATACACTCTGTGCAAAATTTATGATTACATTCAGGAAGTGTATATGTATCATTATTATTTTCATGACAAATAGGACATAAATAGTCTTCCATTTTAATATAATATCTCGTTATTTTAAATATTATATTAATATATTACTTCATCATATTATTTAGTATTTTTCCAAGAAGAATTGATGCGACTACAATAACAACTACAATAATACTGCTTGTTATTGGAACTTGTGCATGATGGACAAACATATGAATTAATTGATCGAAATAGTTTAAATTATGTGCTCCATTAGGAGGAGTTATTTGATCTTCAGATGCAAATGGTTTTACAATTTGTGGTAATATTAAATTAATAAGCACTGCTACTATAATTGGTCCAATAATATCGTTCATTTTATCTATATAAAATATTATTTTTTATTATATTAATATTACTTCATTATTTTACACGAAATATACGCAGCTAACCCTGAAATAATTATTATAATTATATTACTTAATGATTGATTTTGAGAATTCTTTTCAAGCATGTGTATCATTTTACCAAAATATCCAAGATCTTTACTTCCTTTTTTCTGTTCTTCTGTGGCAATTAGGGACGCAAATTGCGACAAACCTGTATTAATAAGTATTGAGATACCTATTATTAATAATATTTTAAAAATCATTTTATTTATATAACAATATTATTTAAAAATTCTAATTATATTATATCCGATTATTCTTGTTATAGAAGGTTTAGTTTTAAATTCAGTATCATCAAAACCTATTTGTCTACATAGTGGACATGATCCAGTATATAAATCGTATTTTTTATCATTTTTTAACCATCTCTTCAAACATTTTTTATGGAACATATGATTACATGTCATATATGTTATATCATTGTTTTTCTCACTCTTAAAATCTTCTAAGCAAATAGAACACGCCATTTTATTATATAAATATAATAAAATTTAATTTCATAATGATGTTGTCTCATATATTAGACTTGTTACAACGTACGGATCCATATTAGAAGAGGGTCTTCTATCTTCTAAATATCCTTTACCGTTTTTTTCTGTTTCACGTGGGATTCTAACACTGCAGCCTCTATTAGCAACACCATAACTAAACTTATTGTAATCAGATGTTTCGTATTCACCGGTCATTCTCTTCTCATTTCCTACACCATAATTTGACATATGATAATCATGTTTTGTACTTAACTTATGAATTGCATTTAAAATTAAATCGTAACCACCTTGTGATCTCATTGGTTTTGTGCTAAAATTAGTGTGACATCCAGAACCATTCCATGTACCTTCAATAGGTTTGGGATCAAATGTAACTTCCCATCCATATAATTCAGCCGTTCTATTTAAAATATATCTCATAACCCATAATTGATCGCATACATCAATTCCATAATCACATACTTGAAATTCCCATTGAGAAGGAGCCACTTCAGCATTCATACCTGTAAGATTAATACCTGCTTTTAAACAATTATTAAATGCATCTTCAATACATTCTCTTCCAATAGCGTTTGATGCGCCATTTCCACAGTAGTAATCTCCTTGACTTTTAGGATTCCTATTTTGTTCAAATCCTAATGGAATATTACTACGTGTTAAGAAAAATTCTTGTTCTATACCAAACATAGGTTTTAATTCTATATGATTATTAAAAATTTTTACAGCATCAACTCTTTTATTAGTAATATGTGGTTTTCCATCAGGAAGATAACAATCACATAACACTAATTTACTATTTGCATCACGAAATGGATCATCAAATACACTACATGGTTTTATAATAACTTCACTATCATTTCCTGGTGCTTGGCCTGTAGAAGAACCATCAAAATTCCATTCTGGTAATATATTTACCAATTCTTTATTATTTATATGATAATTATCTTTATTTCCAATTATACGTGTTTTACTACGTGTATTTCCGGTAGCATCTATCCAAATATATTCAAATTTCATATTTTTATACTATTTATTTATTTATTTAAAACGTATATTAAGGTTTAATATTTTTTTCAAAAATGAATTTAAAAAAATATTTGTTAAAATTAAACAAATATGTCAAATCTTAGGGAATCACTAGTTAACACTGTAGATAATATTGTTGAACAATATATTTCAATTATTTCTAAGAAATATGCTCTAAATAACAAAGAACTAATTGAAATTTGGAAAAATGACAAGAATTTGAGTAACTCGGTTGCGAGTACTCCACCTCCACCTCCTGAACCTGTACCAGCAGAAAATAACGAGCCTGTTGACGCAAATAAATGTGGATATTCTCAACAACAACTAGATGCAATGAAAAAGAGTGAATTAGTTACTCTATGCAAACAGTTTAAACTAAAAATTTCAGGCAAGAAAGATGATATTGTTAAAAGATTGATTGATCTTAATAATCAAACTTCTCAACAAAGTACAGTTAAGACTGCAAGCAAGAAACAAACTGTACTTCAGTCTTTGAATACAACAATTCCTACAATTTCTGTAAGACGTAATAAATTTGGTAATTACGAACATCCTGAAACCCATCTTGTGTTTAATAAAGTAGATAAAATGGTATATGGCCGTCAAAACGATAATGGTACTGTTGATGATCTAGACAAAGAAACAATTGATCTTTGTAATAAGTTTAAATTTAAGTACGTTCTTCCTGAAAATCTTAACAAAACAACAACAACATCAACTAATATAACTCAAGATGATGAAGATGATGAAGATGAGGATGACGATGAAATCCTTGAGGATGATGATATTCTAGAAGATGAAGATGATGATGATCTAGATGAATTCTATGAAAGCGGTGGTGAAGATTAATTTTTAATTTATTTCTTAAAAAGAAATAAATTCATTTACGTTTTAATTTTTTGCGAATACTTGGTAATTTAGATGGTTTTGTGAGTTTCTGATATTTCTTTCTTATATTATCATTTATACATACAGGGAAATTAACTATCAGGTTATTTTGAAATGATTCTTTTGAAAATACATAATCACAATATAAACAAATCTTATCAATTGTTAATTTATCATGTTTTGAAATATCAGTTATACATACTTTTATAGAATTTTTAAGATTTAATATAATATCCTCACTAAGTTCAGAAAAAAATATATAATCAAATATGAATACAACATTATTATTCGTTCTTAAATGAGTTAAACAATGTTCTGTATTCTTAAATTGAATTACATTATAATTTTTTGATTTTAATATATCATTCATCTTATTAACTACTCTAATATTGTTTGATAATATTACTGTATTATCTAGTTTCTCTTTTACAATTTTTTTATATAACTGATTAAAATAAAAATTTTCTAAGTCTGTATTTTCACTGTCTAATGATGAATAATAGGAGAATGCTGACATTTTATTATAAAAATATAAAATTTATTATTTTATATTTTTAATTTAGTATTACTTTAATCAAAACTAATGTTTGTAAACATATCATTAAGTTGTTCTATTATTTTATGTTTTTGAAGACGTAGTTTGTATTGTTCATCTACAATCTTTGTTTTCAAATCTTTGTATGCAACATTAATAGCCTGATCAAGTGGATTTGCAGCAAGTTTTACATAATACAGATAATCTATTTTAATAACATCTGAATGTTCTTGTTGATAATCGGGATCTTCGATTTTTTCGAACTGTTTTCCTTTGATACCACCTTGTGTCGTAACAAGATATTCAATACGACTTCCAGGATCAACTCTCATGCCGCGACGTCTCATCTTTTCAGCAAGTTGTACTTGTGCTGGCAAACTTTTTAGTTTATATGTTCCATACTCTTCTTGGCAACAACGACATTCACCTCTTCTAACTAGATTACCAACACTATCGTAAGTATCTTTAATATTGTAAATATAATCATCAAATAACTGACCTTTTTCTTTGTATTTATTATAATATTGCATCTGTTGTTTCATATGTTCTTGATATTTTGATGGATCATGAAAAAATATACCAAGATCTTTCAGACGTTTTTGACGCTTCTTGTAATCTGTAGGCATTTCTCTTATCTTGTAATCATTAATATCACCAACACTTTTTGTAATTACAAAATCTTTATAATTATATTGATTGCTAAATAATTTATTAAAGCAGTCAACAACCGTATTAATAACATCAACTTTATCTGCTTTGTTAAATATTTTCATAATTACTTTTTCATAAATTTCACGAATAAATTTACTATTATCACGCCTAGCAAGTAGAACACCCTTTTTCATAATTTTATCTTCAACAATACCATCACGGCCACATGACAATGCCATGTATCTCTTCTTTGTCAAGATAAAAAATCGCCAGTATACAACTTCTTCAAATGCAAGTTTCATAGGAGGCGGAAAAATAGACAATAGTTCATTTTCAACTTTTAAGCAGAAATCCCAACACTCTTCAGCAGTTTTTAATTCAGGAAAGTGAATATAACAGGAATCTGTATCACCATAAACCAACTGTGCATTATAGTTTTTCTGAATAGTCTCTCCAGCAAGTTCAATAGATTGTCTACCTCTTGCTGTAGTACACATTGCACCAGGCAAGAATGGGAGATATCCTCTTTTAACACCCATAGCACCATACATACTATTAGCAGACACTTTAAATGCAAGTTGCCTTTTATTAAGTACAGTGTATCGTGTTTCCCATTTTTCTTTTTCTTCAGGATCATCAGTAGCATTTGCTTTCTTTTTAGCATCTTTCATCTCACCTTTTGTTTTTTTACGAGCATTCAACAGATTTTGCAGAAGTGTCGGAATAACACCCATCGGTTCTTTAAGAAATCTATATCTATGTTTTGCACAAATTATAGATTTTGGTTTTGTTGCGCGCACACTTGTATCATGTTCACAACCAACATGATCTTCCCATTCAATCACGTTGCAATCTTCATCAGGAATTGTTTTATCATACGGATCTACAAGTGTAGAATAATCAATATTATATGCAATAATTGTAGTTGGATACAGAGATGTAAAATCAAAAGGAACAACACGATCATATGCACCAGGAATAGGTTGTACAACATATGCACCTGTGTATTGTTCGTTCTCTTTTACTTCATAACCATCTTTTTCTACTACAAAATTATTATACATGCAATGTTTGTAAACTTGTGAAAATACTTTGATTTGTTGGCCTTGAGTATAAAGATAAAAGATCGGAACATTACATGTTTTTGCCATCTCACACAATCCTACCCATGTTTGAATTGTATCAAATAATTTCAATACAAGAGCAGAATCTTGAACACAATATTTACCTACAATACCCATCGCTTTTTGTGCTTTCTTAGTAAATTCTCCATCTTTCTTAGTCATTCCAATTCTATAGCATTTAAAAATACCTTTTGCAGTCAATGGATCTTTTGTTTCTCCTAGAAAAAATTCAGATACAGTTTTAAGTTTATAGTTATCAAATTTGTAATCTCTTTTAATCAATGGAAGAAGATCAACAAATAATCTGCCTTCAGCATCTAAAAATTGGAATTCCTGTGTACCATATGCGGAACTAGACCATTTAATAGTCTTATTTTCTGCATGAATACCAATTCTGCATCCAAATTTTCTAAATTCAGAACACAGACATGATTCACTATCAGCACGGTCAATCATGTATGGAATATCAAAACCTAGAATATTATAACCGATAATAAGTTGAGGATTCTTTTCAACAATAAAGTCTGCGAAACCATCAAGAAGATCTGCTTCCGTTTTATATTGCCAAATTTCACAGTCTTCGCCAACTACTTCTGAATCTGGTTCACCCAATGTCAAAAGATATTTCTCATAATTTTCATCTCCTTGTGTTGCCATTACACACGATATTTGAAAAACTTTATCTTTTGGTTTCATAACATTAGGCATTCTATTAGGATCAGAAGAGTTTACCTCAATATCAAAACTTAATATACGTGGTTTAGGGATATCTTCACGTTCGTATTTTGCTAGATGTCTCCATTTTACAACATACTCTTTATCACAATAAGTTTCTTTGTTTTCATCTCCAATATTTTCTTCACCTTTAAATTGAATCCATCCAGCAGTTGGAATATCTTTAATACATGCTAGTTGTAGTTCTGGTTTTGCATCTTGTTCATGTACTTTAAATCCTTTTAAATTTCCAACTCCAGGTAGATATTTACCATTAAGTTGTCGTGCTTTATATGAAAATTGTTTGGCAAATTTCTGACATGAAAACGACAACATCAAAAATGGAAAACTCTTATATTTATATTCATCATCATGCTTATTTACATTTGCAAAATAGAGTTTTTTACGATATGACATACGTTTTTTAACTGGACGACTACATAAACATCCACGTTTACATAATCTTTCATCATCATGACCACACAATTCATCAATTTTTCTATTAAGAATATTAATGGTACCTTCATTCCACTTATGATCAGATGGCAACTCAAGATAAACATATGGTGTGAAGCCAATCACTTTTACAGAAATATTTTCATTATTTGTACCTAAACCATAAATATATATATTACAATTATCGTCGTCATCTTTCACATGCCACGTGTATGGAAAAATAAAATCTTTTGTCATTCTTATATTTCATAAATACATTTTTTTAAAAAATCATTTTTATATACAAATGGTATTAAATCGTTATAGATTATGTAATGTAGGAGAAGACAACAATATTATAAAAACAGATAAATTATACAGAGCAAAAGACTCATTAGCAGCGGCAAAAAAAGCGTTTAGAGATAATAAATCTCTTAATATAATATATATATTGGAAGAAGATACGAATCAAGTATATGTATATGATACATCGTCATTTTTTCAAGAAAAAAAATCTTTTAAAAAAGATCGTTACGAATATCAAAAGACATTTTAAAAACATATTTTTAAATATATAAATGATTTGTAATCAGAATTACTTTATAAATAGTATAAATGAATTACCAGATAATTTCATTAAATTTCATGATATTCCAAGTAACATAACCGGTTGTAATGTAATTGATGACATTCCATCATATCTTTCAGTCTCTAATAATTGTAAACGAATGTATTTAGTTCAGCCAATTGAAATTGATGGTGAAATTATGTATAATGAAATAGCAATGTTTTATAGCACATATAATTTTACAAGTAGTTTGATAAAATTATTAAAAGATTACGATAATATACATAATTATCGTTTAAGACTAATTTGTAATAACAAATACGATGAAACGAATAATATATATATGATAGATTTTATAATTGAGTTGTATATTAACAAACAATATTTATTAAGTTTTTATAATAGCGATATTGAACAACGTATACCATCAATATTATTCGATATTATGAATTATTTTAATAAATATCGAAGTACACAAGAAAATATACAAAAAATAACTGAAATAAAACCTGTACAGGGTATGTTTAATGTTGAATTAATAAAATCGTATAAAATCCCATTATACAATTATCAAAAAAATAATATAAAATGGATGATTGACAATGAAATTAAAATAGATAATAAAGAATTGCAATTTACAACATTTGAAAAAAAAACCAGCGATATGATAATAGATATTGAATCTATAAATGATTTCATTATATGCGATAGATTAACACGAAAATTAAAAAATAAAGAAAATATGGAGCAAATAACATATACATGTTGTGGTGGATTACTAGGGGATGAAATAGGTCTTGGTAAAACTTTTTCAATGATTGGATTAATTAATGAAAGAAAATCAATGATATCATATCCAACATTAGTTATATGTCCTAAACGATTGTGTTTACAATGGCAGGATGAAATTAATAAATTATGTGATCTTCAATCTTTCGTAATTACAAACATAACGCAATATAAAAAAATCACTCACCAAAATATTAATCATTATGATGTGTATATATTGCCATCAAATATGTTTGTTAATAAAAATTATGCGGAATATTCTAATTCACATGAAAATTATAGTCTATTCCATATAAAAAATTATCATTGGGAACGTGTAATTATAGATGAGGCTCATGAATATTTTATAAATTATAAAAAAAATGATAGGGAGACGATAAATCACATTTATAATATTAAATCAAAATATAGGTGGTTATGTACAGGAAGTCCTGAATTAGTATCATATAATGCAATAAAAATGTATACATATCTATATAATAAAGATAGTGTTCATTTTATGAATCAATTTAGTTTAAATTATCGTCATGTATTAGAACAAATATATGATAATTTTTACAGAAAAAATACGAGAGAATCAATCAAAAATGAAGTAATAATACAAGAACCAAATATAAATACAGAATTTCTTACACAAACACTTCATGAAAAAATTATATACGATAGTGCACTTGGGGACAAAGATAAAATGATTCAATTATGTAATCATATTCAAGTATCAGAAGAACATATTAATATACTTGGAAATAAACCATTAACATTAAGTGAAATACATCAGAAAATGACAGATTATTATCAGAAAAAGATTTTATATTTACAAAAAAAGATTGATAATATAAAAAAAATATTACCACCTCCAGGTACGAATACTGCAGATGAATATAATTTAATAGAAGCAAAGCAAGAAAAAGAAAATAAATTGAAAGAGATTCAACAAAAATTTACAATATTTAATAGTATTGAACAACGTGTTAAAGATGCAGACACTTGCCCTATATGTTTAAACGATTTTGATGATACTATTAAAAGTGTTACACAATGTGGTCATTTTGTATGTGGAATATGTTTAACTAGATTATTTGGTAATAATAATAAATCAATATGTCCTATATGTCGTTCAGATATTTATAGAAAGAATGTGCAGACATTGAAAACCAACTTTGTGGATAATCAAACATCAAATATTGAAAAATGGGGTACAAAAATGGCTAGGTTAGTTGAATATATAAATGAAAAATTACAAAATGATAATAATAGAATTATAATATTTTCACAATGGGATTCAATGCTTAGAATGATAGAAGATATACTTAACGAATTAAAAATTAAATATACAAATACTAATGGATCTGTATGTACTATAGCAAAAAAGATTAGAAATTTTAAATTAGATAATACTATTCGTATTATATTATTATCATCTGAAAAAGCGGCTTCAGGGCTAAATCTTACAGAGGCGAACCATATTGTATTATTAGATACATTAAATACTAATAAAGAAAGGGCTAGGATAATCGAAGACCAAGCAATCGGAAGATCTGTTAGAATAGGTCAAACTAAACCTGTAAATGTCCAACGATTTATAATGAAAGATACAATTGAACATCAATTTTATAATATAATGTACAATAACACTTGAATTATTTAATTAATGATTATATATGTTATATATAATCATTTCAAACGGTTGCCATGTACATTTGAAGAGAGCGCGTCTCGTTCTTCTTGATGGTGTTTGACATGACACTTCTGGCATAAAATTTGAATATTATGTTTTATATTCTGATGAAAATGATTGATAATTCCATTTTCATCACTTGTATGCTGTTCATTGATATGATGTGAATGGAGAGATTCTTTAGATCCGCATATATCACATGAATCAACAATTACTTTCGCATTATATCTTGAACGTTTATTCTCTAACAAATTAGTAGAATCATTTTCAACCCTTGCTCTAAACTTAAATGCGTCTTTTATAAATTTTTTTTCTAATCCCATCGCATTCGCAATTTCAATTCCGTATTTACTATCTCCAGAACCTTTCTTAAGAACGCGGTCATATACAATTTTTACACCATCTATCGTAATTTTAAAATGAAATATATTAAGATGTTTATGATTAGTTATCTCAGGGAAATTCATAATATCGTGTAAATGAGTCGTAAATACAGCATTACTTTTTTTGTTCAGTAATTGGATCATTGAACTAGCCACAATCCCAGTAGCACTTAATGTTTCTGTTCCTGCAGTTAACTCATCGCATAATACTAATGATCTAGTATCAGATTTGGATAGAATTTCCTTTAATATACACATTTCCAATATAAACGTTGATTGTCCACGAAATAGATTGTCAGAACTTGATATTTTAGATAGTACCTTGGTAAAAGGATTGAAACAAAATTGAGAGGCGGCCACAAACAACCCGCCTTGTGCAAGAATCACATTTACACCAATTGCTCTTAATAAACTACTTTTACCACTGCTATTAAGACCGTATAAAAAACTGCCAAAAGTTGCCATGCCAATTGAAAAATCATTTGTAATATATTCGTTATTATCGTCTATACGTTCAATAATAGGATGTCTAATATCTTTAACATCTAAAAAACTACGTTCTTTTTCAATTATTGTAGGTTTTTTATAAGAATAAATAGTAGATACATGCGCAGTACTTACTGCAACATCTATCTCGGAAATTAATTTTACAAAATAAATAAATGTATCTCCATATTTTTTTTCATAATTCCTTAATTTCTCTAAATATTTATTTTTTACTAATATTCTAATTTTTGAAATTTGCATCGCCAACTTTTTAGACAAAATGTCTATTAAGTTACAAGATATCTTTATAGAATTTTTAGTTTTGTCTTTCATGAAAAAATCATCTATAGATACACATAGTTTTTTATCATTTCCTACAAGTTCGAGTTTTAACTTGTCATCTTTTAACTCAGGATTTTTTTTGCATAATTCATCCCATTTATTTTGTGTAGTTGTAAAATAATATCCATCTTTTTCTGATTCAACCAATTTTAATTTTGCTTTATTCTTTGTGTTTAGATTATTTATCCAATCACTTATTTTTTCAAAATTTTCTCTCAAATTTATGATTTTTGATTGCATTAATGTTATTCGTTCATCAACTTTAGGGTTAAAAAATGATGTTTTAATATTAGTCAAATCATACTTGCTCATTTCGTCAATATTAAACGTCCTTTTATAATTTGTATAAAAGTTTCTAAACTCTTGCCATTTACAATCATCTATATCAAATGACGATTTAGCAAAATCTAGTAGTTCTAGAACATTTGCAAACGTTTCATCTAATCTAGCAAACTCAAAAGGATTCAGTCTCAATAACACTATCTTTCTATGTTTTTTCTCTAGGTCAGCAATCTTCTTTAATATCGACTCATAGTCTTTGTAATTCGTATATACATTGTCTACATATGAGTATCGTTTATTTAGTTCATCTATATCTGTCACAGGATACAATAGACGTTCTTTTAATAAGCGCGCTCCCATTGGTGTTGATGTTTTATTTACAACGTCAAATAAACATTTAATTTTATTTTTTGATGATTTATTAGATATATTAATAATATTAAGTTCAGATAATGCATCATTATTGAGTATTAATTGATTAGTTAACGATAGGTATTCAGGTTTTTGAATACGTTTAATAATATTTGGATCATGTTCATATGCAAATTGCAATAACTGTATATAACAATATAATAATTCTCCATTTCGTTCAAGACCCACAAATTCTATCGGAGACATTAATGCTGATTTTCCAAAAACTTTTTTTAGCAACTCATTTTGATAATTAGGATCAGTAAACTTTTTATCTTTATCTAATTTATGGATTAATGTAGTATTTATTTCATCAATATTTATAATATTATTTTTATCAATAATTATAATTTCACATGGATTTATAGAAAATACTAATTTATTTGTCTCATTTTTAACATTATTTAAATTATCTTTAGTGTCGTAACATTCATATATTGTATTTTTACCTGTAGATAAATCTATTGATGCAAAATAACCAACATTTATTTTTATATTTTGAATAGGACATATAAAATTATCAATGTATATACATGTTAAAATATTATTATCGATAATTTCTTCATCTATATATGTACTTGGACTATACACTCCAACTAATTCTCGTTTCTTTGTATTATCATCATTATTAACTTCATCATAAACAGATACCGTATAATGATTTGTCAATAACCTTGATAAATGTTTTCCTAATGCATATGACGGAAATCCGCACATATATGGATTTGTCTCACTATGTTCTTTTGATTTATCACATTTTGTTAAAGTTATATTCAATACTTTACATATAGTATGTAAATTACCTATCTTTTTATCATGAGTATTTACTGAATACATTTCATAAAAACTGCCTTTCATATATAATACTATAGAATTATGTCCATATTTTTGTTCAAGAGAATCTTGAAGGTCCATATAAGCATTTAACATAGACATTTTATATTTTAAAGATAATATATCTTTAAAATAAAATTTTCATTTTTAAATTAATAATTAAATAAAATATAATAAATAAATAAATGAGTTGTTTATTTAATTCAGTTTATACATTATTACAAGAAAATTTTTCAGATAAGAACATCGATATAAGAGAAGTAGTATGCAATTATATAAAAAATAATCCAAAAGAAGAAATTGCAGGTGAAACTATCGAAAATTGGTTAACTATTATAGGTTTAGATGAATTTAACCAAAACTCATATTCTTACGAAGATTATGCAGAATTAATGGAAAGTAGATCACAATGGGGTGGAGGTCCAGAAATGTCTATAATTTCAAAAATATTTAATGTGAAAATCAAGATAAAACATAATAATAATATTATCGCAACATTTGATTGTAGTAATGATCCTGTATTTATTCTTGTGTTAGATTGGACAGGAGATCATTATGAACCTGTTACGAAAATAGTTTTATAATAGTTTTAAAATCTAAATTATTGTAACAAGACCAATCAATATCAGTAGTTAAACTATCAAGATCGAGTTTATCCCAATCATCAACTATTATTACTGGAAACTGTGTAGCAAAAAGTTCAACTAATAAATTTCGTTTACATATCGGAACTACTTTTAAATATAAGCACTCCCAGAAACGATGACAATCTATTCCATTGCCTTCAGGACTTATACAATAATATGTCTTGCTTAATTTTCTAAGATAAGACTCGTACGGTAAGTTTTGCGAGAATGTCAATCCTTTTTTTGTAAGTTTGTTATAACAATCTATTCTCTTCTCAATATTTGTATTAATTCCAAAATTAAAGTAAATTAGATTATCTTTTCTATTATTTTCTTGTAATATTTTTGTGAATAGATCTAAATTTCCATGATTCCACATATAATTTGCAAGACCTATAGGTATAGGTATAACTTTATCATGTATGACATTAACATTTTGAGTATATATTTCATCAACTATATCTAATTTCTCCAATAATACTAAATGTTCTTTATTAAAACTATTATCTGAATTGTGAAATACTAATACACATTTATTTGCAAATTTAGACAATCGTTTGATTAACAAATCTACATTATCAAGTAAATGTGTATAACAAAAAACACGATAATCA
>MDSZ01019183.1_pt1 | contig 36388 bp, 32 predicted proteins | sample 811201 | NCBI WGS metagenome assembly MDSZ01 (sample SAMN05326647, study PRJNA326480) | marine metagenome | isolation source: seawater | place: Indian Ocean: North | collected 2010
GTCAAAAACTACATCCTCTTCTTGATGCAGCTTGGTATAACGCAGATAGAGTAAGAAGTATGGCAAATGATTGGGATTTCTCTGAAGAAGGAAGAGTAAGACAAGCTAATAGAATGAAAGCATTTGCAAATTTTGAGAAAGAAAATAAAAGATTTGTTGTATGTGATTTTGTTTGTCCTACTGAGAAGACTCGAAAAGCTTTTAATCCAGATATTGTAGTTTGGATGGACACAATAAAAGAGGGAAGATATGAAGACACAAATAAACTATTTGAGGTTCCTCGAAAGGTAGATTTTCATATTAAAGAATGGAATGAAAAAAACCATATAGAAATTGCCGAAAAAATTCTTAAAAATGTTTGATTGGAAGAAGCCAACAGTACAGATGCTTGGAAGGTGGCAGCCTTGGCATAAAGGACATCAAGAGTTATTTAAGAGGTGTATAGGAAAAACAGGGCAGGTAATAATTCAAGTGAGAGATATCAAAGGCTCTTCAGGAGGACCTCATCAAGAAGATAATCCTTTTGACTATGAAGAAATTTGCTCAGAAATAGAAAAAAACCTGATTAAAGAGGGCTTTAACCGAGGTGAGCATTATGAGGTTATGCTCGTACCTAATGTGGTAAATATTAGCTATGGCAGAGGGGTAGGATATATATTCGAAGAAGAACATTTCGATGATGAAATTTCATCTATAAGCGCAACAAAAATAAGAAAAAAACTAAGAGAAGAAGGAAAGTTAGAATAATCTTAAGATTGTCCTTGTCTACTCATATGTTTAATTTAAACTACACCTCAAGGCTGGATGGCAGAGTGGTTATGCAGAGGCCTGCAAAGCCTTGTACGCCGGTTCGATTCCGGCTTCAGCCTCCAATGTTGTGCCCAGGTGGTGGAATTGGTAGACACAAGGGACTTAAAATCCCTCGAAGGAAACTTCGTGCCGGTTCAAGTCCGGCCCTGGGCACCATATAAAGACTTTCTAAAAAGATAGCTAATTATCATTTTTTATCAAATTGATTTATGATAAGTATTATTCAAAAGGGGTAAGATATGAAAATATTAAAAGTGGCTCTCGGGTTTGCTCTAGCTCTAATTTTAATAGATAGTTTAATTAGCATATCAGATAATAGAGATAGAATTTCAGGTAAATTAAGTTCTTATGTTGGGAACTCTGATTCTGAGCTGAATCAAGAATGGGCAGAAAAGATTATGCAGGGTGGATATATATTGCACTTTAGGCATGCAGAAAGACAAAAGTGGATAGATGTTGAAATGTATGATTCATTAGAATCAGATGTTCATGATAATGGCTTAAATCAGAGCAGGATGGCTGAAAATGATTATTTTAAATGGGCTGTTTGTTTAAATGAGAGAGGGTTAATACAGGCTCGTGCAATAGGAGAGCACCTTGAAAATATTAAGTTTCCTATTGGTTATGTTATTTCTTCACCTTCTTGTAGGAGTAGGCAAACTGCAGATTTATCTTTTGGAGGTTATGATGATCTAGATAGAGATCTTGTTCACAGGGGTCCTTATAATCAAAAAGAGGAGGACCATGCTCAAGAATTAAAGGATCTTTATACTTCTCTTCCTATATCTGAAGATAAAAATACCATAGTCTCTGCTCACAATAGTGTTGTTCATCCTGATATGTTTATAAGCTCTTACTTGCCAGATGAAGAATATAAATTAGAGGAGGGTGGCTTCTATATTATTTCTAAAACAGAAGAAGGATTAGTAATGGAGTTTAAATTCCATAATTTTGGAGACTTTATAAGGATATTTTATCCTAGGTAATAAGCCTAGTGACCAAGAGAAACCTTAATTGCCCTCTATGCAATTCTCAACTAGAAGAAAGTGATTTTATATATGGAAATCACAAGAATTCTTTCAAAAAAAAGGTATTAGGTTGGCTTTACTATTTGATTTTTCTTTTAATTCCAAAGAAACTATTTCTCTACATAAGAATACCTAGAAGGGTAACTCATAGTATATGGTTTGGATTAAAAATTAATCCTTGTAGGAATTGTGGTTTATATTCATTAAATAAAGTTCCAAATAAAAAATTATTAGCAATTTGGTATAACTCAGTAGGCAATACCTCTTATTTATCAATTAAAGAAACTCCTACTTACTCAAAAAGGACATATCATCAGCTTGAATACCTAAAAAAAAATTTAGACCTTAGTACAATGAAAAGTTCACTGGAATTTGGTGCTGGAGACGGAGAACTATCGCAGATCTTGAAGAAAGAATATTCTATAGAAACGACTACTGTAGATATATCTGAAGAATCAAATAGGTATTTAAGAGGAACAAATTTAATAGATTTTGTAGAGGAAGATTTTCCTGCCAAAAAAAAATTTGATTTAATTATATGTTCTCATGTATTACATCTCATCCATCACTTTCCAGAAATATTCCATACAATCAATTCGTCCCTTTCTCGTTCAGGATTCTTATTTGTTGAAACTCCAAATATTACAGAAATATATTTTAAGAATGATGCACAAGATGCCCCATATATTTGGTTTTTAAATAAGAATGTATTTGAATATCTTTCATCTAAATTTACTCAAGAGATAGTAGATATCTCATTTTTTGGTCCTAGATGGGAAGAGTTTATAAATAAAGGGGTTAAGAATGATCAACCTTCGGTATTAAAAGATTCGATTATATTAAGGTCTATAATGAAGAATTTGTAGAAATGAAGGAAATAAAAATAAATAAAGATATATATACAGGTCCTAAAATATTCTTAAAGAGATTGCACCAAACAAATAAGATTCCTAAAAATATAAACATATGTAATCCAGACAACTTTTCTATCAAGCAGGCTAGAAATAAAAAAGACAGTGATCAGGTCTTAATTGCAAGGCTAGATGGTACTTATTTCTATAAATTTACAATAAAGGAAATGATTGGATTTTTGGGTAGTAGAGGATATTTGAAATATAAAAAAGATAATCTAGGAGAAAGCATTGAGCCTAGCAGGCGTTTAACGAAAGCTATTAATAGAGCTCTGAATAATAATATTAAATGGCTAATAAGCAATTCTGAAGGTGTCATTTTCCAAAGCCAATTTAGTAAAAATTTGGTAGATAAATTTCTTGATACCAGTAATTTACAGAAATTTTCCATTATAAATAATGGAGTTAATTTAGATGAATATAACCCATCTTTAAATGATCATAGATGGAAAGAATACTATCCGAATCTACTTATTTCAGCTTCTTCTTATAGACCACAAAAACGACTTAATGATGCAATTAAATTAGTAAATTCTCTTTCTAAAATTTACCCAAAAATTCACTTACATGTCTTAGGGAACGTAAATAAAGCAGTTAAAGAAGAACTGGTTAGTTTGGATCTTTCCAGGAGTACCTTCCATGGAAAAATAAGTTTAGAGGATTTACCTTCCTTTTATAGTTCCTGCGATTTACAACTTCATCTTGCTCTCTTTGACCCCTGCCCTAATGTTGTTGTGGAAGGTTTAGCTTCAGGATTACCAGTTGTGACACCCAGATTGAGCGGAGCATATGAATTAATCCAATACCAGAAAGATTGGTCCATAGAAGAAAATAGTGAAATTGATTATTATGAAAATCATAGACCTTGGGCATTTCCCTCAATCGATTTATTATCCTATGAACAAAAATTGATTCCATTAATTGAAAATATTGATCAAAATAAAGAAATAGCAAGAGATATTGCGGAGAGAAATTTAAATATAGATTACATATCTAGTAAATATATTTACTTTATAAATCAAGTAACAGGAAACCTAGATGAAGAGACTACATAGAAAAAAAGATAATGTCCTGGTTTATATTGATCAAAAAGCTGATTCAAAATTTTGGGATCAACAATGGAAAAACGATAGAACTAAGTTTAAGAAGCCTTTCCCAAAAAATAGCTATGTATCTGACATTACAAAAAAATTCTTAGAGAAAGACTCAATTATTATAGAGGGTGGGTGTGGACGTGCTAACCATGTATATTCTTTGCAGAATAATGATTTTAAATGCATCGGTATAGATTATGCTGAGAACACTGTTAAATCTATTAATGAAGAATATCCAGATTTAGATGTAAGGTTGGGAGATATTAGAAAGCTAGATATTGATTCTAATTCTATAGATGGGTATTGGTCACTAGGGGTGATTGAACACTTTTATGATGGTTACTATGAAATAGCCAAAGAAATTAGGAGGGTGTTAAAGCAAGATGGCTATCTATTTTTAACCTTTCCAGCAATGAATAATTTAAGAATGACTAAAGCAAGCTTTAACTTATATGAAGAACTTAATACCCAAGTGAATATAGATAGATTTTATCAGTACTGTTTAAATCCAAATGAAGTCATAAAGCATTTCGAATCTTTAGGAATGAAGCTGGTAAAAAGGTCTTATCTGGATGGCTACAAAGGACTAAAAGATGAAAGTCCCAAATTTATAAAAAAATATTTACAATATATTTATGACTCTGATCACATCTTTTCAAAGATATTTAAGTATTCAATAACTAAATCTTTATCTTGGTATTGCGGCCATTCTTGCTTAATAATATTTAGGAAACTCTAAAGAGTTCAGAGTTTATTTATCCTTTATACATTTTTTGCAAATAACTACTAAATTTAGGAGATAAAGAAATTAAGAAACCTATAAAGAAAGATAATAAGGCCTTGTAGATGGGGAAGTTTAAGTGAGAAAACATTTTTCTTGCTGACAATCTAATTTTTAATGAGTTAAATAATTGAATCCACCTTTTATTTCCATGGGAAAGAGAAAATTCTCCAAGATTTCTTTCAACAAGAACTTCTTCTAAAATATCTAAATTAAATTCCTTTGCTATTCTAAACCATAGATCTAAATCCTGAGTTGTTTCAAACCTTTCATTATAGATTCCAGACTGATGTAAACAGGACTTCTTAATCATTACACTTGAATGGCAAAATGGATTTCTTCTAAACATCATATCTATCAATTCTTTATTATTTCCAACTGGTTTTTTAATTATTTGATTTTCTGAATCATTAACTATGTACCAAGTACCTAATAGGCCTAATTCCTCATTTTCTTGAAACTTTTTTACCTGCTTTTCTATCCTGCTTGGATAACTAATATCATCTGCATCTTGCCTGGCTATTAATTCTCCTTTTGCTTTCTTAATTCCCTTATTAAGACTTTTAGTTAGACCTAAATTTGAATCATTTCTTATAAATTTTATATTCCTGCAATCAGCTGTTAGATTCCTTATAAATTCCTTTTCCAAGCTTACTAAACCATCCTCTATAAGCACAATTTCAATATTTGAATATGTCTGATTTAATAAAGAATTTATAGATCTCCTCAATAATTCTAAGTCAGGTTTATAGATAGATAGGATAATGCTTACAAGTGGTTTATCTGAAATTAAATCTTTCATTATTTTTTAGTATAAAGTATTAAATTAGTCTTTATCCCAGTTTTGAAAATTTAAAATTGACCATATCAGAGCGCTTGCATCTGTTAGGCCTTTTTTATGGCTTTCCCATGTTTTAGCAACTTTTTCTGTGTTCCAATAATCACTATTCTTGAACTCTAAAGAGTTAAATGTATCTTCTGCCCAAGGTTTTAGAGGCCCTTTCAGCCAATCTCTCAGTGGTATGGAAAAACCCTTCTTTTCAGTGTAGATCAATTCTTTGCTCAAATATCTCTCTAGATATTTTTTTTGGAAAATTTTTTGTTTATGTCCCTTAATCTTATATTTCAAGGGCAACTCTAAAGACCACTCTGCTAATTCTTTACTTAACAAAGGAACTCTTACTTCCAAAGAATGAGCCATGCTCGATCTATCAACTTTAGTTAAAACATCATTAGGTAAGTATGTAGAAATATCACACTTCATAAACCTTAATAAAATTTCTTCATCTTTATTGGGCAAAGATAAAGTTGGTAAAACCATTTCTTTATTTAAGAAGTTCTCAGAGTTTGTATTACTTAAAATGGCTGAATAGAAATTTTCTAATTTATCTTTCTTCAACAACGAAATTAGTTTTTCAACTTTATTAAGTCTATTAGAAGAATTTGCATATCTATTTAGTAAAAATTTCGGAGAAAAATCTCTGACCAATTTATGAATAAATTTCTTCTCTAGCAGTGAAATAACATATTTTTTAGGTAGCCTTGGAATCAATGAAGAATAAGACCATAAATCTCTCGCAAATAAGTATCTTTTGTAACCAGCAAAGAGTTCATCCCCAGCATCACCGCTAAGTGCAACAGTAACAGACTGTTTAGCTAGTTTAGAAATTAGATAGCTTGGAATTTGGGATGAGTCTGCAAAAGGTTCATCAAAAGATAAATATATAGAAGGTGCTAAGTCAATTATTTCCTTATCGTCGATATAAAGTTCTGTATGATTTGTTCCTAACGAAGAAGAAATTAACTTAGCTTTAGGTGCTTCATCATAAGAAGCATCTTTATTTCCGATTGTAAAAGTATTAATTCTTTTATCAGAGAGAGATTGCATAGTCGCGACTACTAATGAAGAGTCTATTCCACCGGATAAGAAAGCTCCTAATGGAACATCAGAAATCATCCTAGATTTAACAGATTTTTTTAAGAGTAAATCAAATTCTTCTAGATACTGATTAAAACTTTTTTGACTATCAGCTTTGGCATTCGTTTCAGGTATAGACCAAAAATACTTAATTTCTTTTTCCTTAAATCTTCCTTGACTAAAAAAAACAGATAAGTTGCTTGAGGGGGGTAGCTTTTTTATATTTGAATAAATACTCAGCGGTGCAGGCACATACCCAAATTGTTGAAACTGGTTAAGTGCATCTAGGCTTATATCTTTTTTCCATCCAGGAATTAATTTTATGCAATCTAATTGAGAAGAAAAAACAAAATTATCTTGAACCCATCCGTAATAAATAGGCTTTTCTCCGAATCTATCTCTGCAAAGATTGAGGGTTTTATTTTTGTTATCCCATAGAGCAAATGCAAACATTCCATCTATGTTTTGTAATGTTTTTTCTAGACCTATACTTTCTATTAATTCTAAAAGAACCTCTGTGTCGGAATTACTTATGCAATTTATATTGTGCAATTTTTTTAATTCTCTGTAGTTATAGATCTCTCCATTATAAGTAATTACATACCTACCAGATGATGACTTCATGGGTTGATTACCTAGCTCAGATGTATCGATAATGGAAAGCCTGGTATGCCCAAAACCTACCTTTTTGCAGTTACTTAGCCAATGACCTTGATAATCTGGACCTCTATGATTTAGTAGTTTATTCATAGAAATTATTTGGTTTTCAAAATTCTCTATCGAAGAGTTAGACAATATTCCATTTATTCCGCACATTATTCTCTTAATTTTTTTTATGAAGAAGGATTGATCTAATTTGTTTTAAGCTGAGATTAGATTCATCTATATAGTCTTGGGTATTCTTAGTAGCGAAAGAGAGCAAGAAATTTCTACTTATATTTTTATATAAGCCTCTGTTATTTTGTACCTTAAATGGCTTGTATCCTTCCTTTCTAAATTCATTTGGTATAGGCTTGCCAGCAGATTCCACATATAAAGGTTCAAATTTTAATTCAAATAAACTAGAAAGAGTTTCGTAAAAAGAATTTTCTGGGCTATACATTAGTGGATGAATCTCTAAAAGAAGAAATACTTCTTCTAACTCCTTGAGGAATTTAATACTTGAATTTAAGATCTTCACTTCATATCCCTCTGTATCCATTTTTACCAATAGAGGAGAAGATAAACCATTCTCCTTACAAAAGCTTTCAAGAGTATAAGATCTGATTTTGATACTAGAGTCATGAATGGGATTTTTGATAAGGGAATTCAAGTTTGGTCTTGATTGAGATATATAGAATTCTTGTTCGTCATTTGAGTCGCTGATGCATCCATTTACAAACCTTATTTTGCTGGTATCAGATAAATTTCTTTTTGTAGCTATTTTACAGTTATTAATATTACTTTCTGAAGGTTCTATAATGCTTATATTAATATTTTCAGGACAATTAATATTAGACATAACTGATATTATCTCCGAACAGTCGCTAGAGCCTACCTCTAATACACTGGATCCTTCCTTTAGAGCCGAGAGGTACATAAAAGAAAAATTTAGTTCTCTTTCACTCCTATCAATCCCATATCTTTTTAATATTTGAGATAATTTATTTCGAGTTAGAAACTTTAGCTTCTCAATAACGTACTTGATCTTAGATAAAATATCGCTATCCCTTCTAACAGACTTTGTAAGGTAGCTTTTTTTATCAAATGGAGATTTACTAGGTGTTTTCCAATCACCATATTGATAGATGAGATACTCTTCTATATTTGAAACAGTAGGATATTCTTTTCCCCTAAAATTAATTTTATTCTCTATTGTGAAGAATCTTTTTGGATATATATAAGCATTTCTGATTCTATATTCACCTTCTAGAAATAGACCATTAAGACTGTATTTATTTTTATTTTTTAATAGATTTAGCTTAAAGTTGGTAATGGATTGATCTACAGAAGAAATTTTAAACCCATTTTGTTTTGCACTCTCTATTAATTCTGCCGTTTTAGGAAAGATAGACTCTGACAAAACAGTAATCTCTACATCCCAATCCCAAGGGATGAAGTCTTTTTCTCTAACAGCCCCGAGAAGAGTTCCATCAGTTAGGTAATACTTTATGTTAAGGTTTTCAAGAATATTCGTTATTTCGATAAGGCCATTATTTCTAATTTGTAATTCTTCAGAAGAAAAAATAGTTATTTTTTTTGTCAAAATAAGTCCTTATTATTGATGAATTATACCTTTATAGAGATTAGTAAACTCTTTATTCATTTTTTCAATAGAAAACTCATTTTGTATTCTTTTGGTTAATGACTCTATGTTCTGTTTTTCCTCTAATAAATGAATTATTTTATTGCTCAATTCCTCAGGTTCATAAGTATTAAGTAAAGATTTACTATCCAAAATTTCCATGCTTGTACCCACTTTTGTAGATATAACTTTTGTTCCACAAGAAATAGATTCCAATAAAGAATTAGAGGATGATTCAGAGAAAGAAGTGAGAATATGAATATCTAGGGCTGAGTAAACCAAGGGCAGGTCATCTCTATGATCTAGAAGATGAAAGTTACCTGACCTTTTACCGATAAGGTTAACTATTTTATCATTATCTTCATTGAGACCATCTCCACATAAAATACAATTTAAATTAAAACCTTTATCTAAAAGATTAATGACCGAACTGATCAAAAGAGGATAGTTTTTTATCGGATGAAATCTAGCGCACATACCTATTAGAGGTATTTTCTTATCTATCCCTAATTGATTACATAATCTTTCTTTTGCTATTTTAACTTTCTTAAATTTAATCGTATCTATGCCATTATTTATGACGATTTCATTAACATGGCCGAAGCCATAGGCTTTATGCTCCCTAAGGCTTAAGTTCGAATTATAAATAATGGCATTTACTGAATTTAGAAAAAATTTTGATATATAGATTACTAATTTTCTATGCAAAGGGGCTGTCTTAAAGCTTGATAAAGAAGAACGTATATTCCAAATTAATTTAGCTTTTAATCCCAAAATCTTTTTAATTAATATGGCATATAGATTGCCATGATATAACCAACTTACTAACAAATCTGCTTTCCAAGATATAAAATTTCTTCTTAATTGAAATAAAGATCTAACTAAAGAGAAGAAACCAGAAATTTTTAACTCTTTTAATTTCACTTGATTCTTTAACAATTCATTTCTTATATTCTTTTCTGCATAAGTCAGGACAATAACGCTATGATTAAAAATAGTATCAGTATCCTTTATAAGATTAATTAGCTTATATTCCGTTCCTCCTGGAGTGAGACTTATAATTACATGAACTATCTCTTCTCTCTTCATATACTTAAATTGCCAGACATTAATCTATTTCTTTATAAATCTTCTTTGCTCTTACTAGGTGTTCTAATGAATCAATTTCTGACCATAAAAAATTATTTAACTTTAAGCAATCAATCTCTAGATAGTTTGCACAATAAACTAATGCATCCTCTTCGTAAGTTAATTCTGTAGCTACTTCAGAGGAGTCAAAGAACCTCATCATTTCTCCAAAGAGTTTAAAAGAGATCTTATTAATTCCCACAAATTCACCATATATTTCCGTTTCTATTTTTTTGCTGTTTTTAGACATCCTTCTTAAAAGGGTATTTTTACATTCGACATAAACTTCATCTCCACTGCCAGTAAGTTTAGAAACTAAAATAGTGTTTGGAGATTTATGTGAGATTAGCTTTTCAATGCACCAAGATTCATAAATAATATCTGATTCAAGAAGTAGAAAGTCTTGATTAATCTCATATCTAGTCTTTGATAAGGAGCTTAAAGTATTAGAACTCTCATATTCCAAATTCTTAACTACATGTATGTCTAAAGAATTTTTATCAAAATATTCATCATATAAGTCATGTCTAAATCCAGTTACTACGACTATATTTTCTACTTTAGCTCTGCGAAGTTTATTTATAGAGTCATGTATTATAGGAAGAGTTCCAATTCTCAATAAACCTTTTGGTTGGTTATTATTATGCTTTCCTAACCTATTTCCCATTCCTGCAGCTAGAATTACAGCTGTTTTAATTTGTTCAGACATTATTAATTAGACATTTTATAATTAATATTTATGCTCTTAAACAAACATCTTATCTACGATAACTGGAATGCTGAATATTTAAGCAATTGTAGTGAGGAAGAATTCAATCTATTTCTTCATTTAATTTTAAAGGATAAGGATAACTTAAACAAAAGGAAAGACCAGGCATTTGAGAAGGCATGGACTTTAATCAGTAAACTGAAAAGCCCTGTATTTGTTACAGGAGGAACTTTGCTGGGAATTATAAGAGATAACAATCTAATCGATTGGGATGACGATATAGATTTTGATATGTTGAGTGAAGATTATTTAATATGGGAATCTAAATTAAAAGAAGAATTTATAAACAATAATTGTGTTGTCAGAATAAACAAAGATGAAGAGTTCCCGAAACTTAGAATATATTCTCATGGATTAAAGATATCTATAGATTCTTTACCTCTAAAGGGAAAAAATAGAATAAGACCTGCTTATAGTTACCCCAATAAATTCTTTGTTCGTGTTTTTTCTAAGGAGTATAAGGGCATGGTAATAAATTGCCCCAATCCTCCAGATTTATTTTTAGAACATGTTTACGGTGCTAAATGGGTAAAGCCTATAAAGGGCGATACAGATACAGATTATATGAGCTGGAAGGTCCTTAATATGAGCCCTTTGAGGTATATAGTTAAAAAATTGATTAAATATTTAAAAGGCCTTTTTAGGTAATTCTATAAATCTTCCATTTTCTAGTTTTAAATATCTGTCACATCCTTTTATGGCTTCATCTCTATGAGACACTATGACTATTGTCTTATCTCTAAAAGAGTCAAAAATTTCTTTCATTACTTTTTCTTCTGTTTCAGAATCAAGAGCAGAAGTCGGTTCATCTAAAATAATAATACTAGGATTCATATACGAAGCTCTGCCGATCATTAACCTTTGTTTTTGTCCGCCACTTAGCTGCATACCACCTTCTCCAATACTTTCCCTATCTTCTACATTGAATAAAGAATCCCCATCCAGATTTGCCAACCTCAATGCATTTTCTATTTTTGATTGATCAATTTCTCTACCAAAAGATAGATTGTCTTCAATAGACGAATTTAATAAATAATTACCCTGCGGTACATATCCTATTTGAGATCTCCAAGATTTGAGATGTGCTGAAGTCAATGGCTCTTCATCGATTAATATTTGGCCTTCACTTGGTTTAATAATTCCCATAATAATATCTAAAAAGGATGTTTTGCCTGAACCGCTTGGACCTGTTATTGCTATTTTTTCTCCAAAATGTATCTGAAGATTTAATTCAGACAAAACTTTATTTTTTTGATCATAATTTAATGAAATATCTTTAAAGGTTATAGATTCTCTGAAGGTTATATCACTTTCTTCCTCTAAATTTTCAAGTGGAATGGAGAATTCATTTAATACTACTTCGGTAGCCCTTTTATTATATTTTAGTTGATTAAATGTTGAAATAATTCGATTTATGGATGGAAGGAGTCTATAAAAGGCCATTGCAAGAGTAGAGATAAGAGGAAGCCAAGTAGAAGTATCTGTATTACTACTATTTAAATTTAGAATAAGAATGATTAGAAGAGTAAGAGCAGTTATTTCAATGAAATATTTAGGTAGCTCCGCAATGCTTACATACCAGACTTGATTTTTTGCATATTTATCTAAGCTTATTAATAACTTTTTAGTAAAAAGAGACGAAGAAGAGAGGATTTTTATCGCTTTAAAATTGCTAAGAGCTTCAGAAAGTAAATCATAAATAGCTAATTGTGTTTCAGCTCTCTCCACACCCCTATTTGCCAATATTCTAGTTATAGGAACAGTTAAAAGAGTTAGTAAAGCAAAGGTGAGGATAGTAATAGAAGTAATTTTCCAGTCTATAAAAATTAGAGTAGATACTATCAGAGTAATTAAAATTACTTCAGTTAAGAATACAATTAGATCATTAACGCTATTGGCAACATAAAGAGTCTCGTTAACAAGTATTTCTGTTGCAGATGATGTATGTCTTTTGCTGAATTCTTTATATTCAATATTCAAATAATGTTGAAACAATTTATTAGATAGATTTACATGAAAATACCTTGTGAAAATCATTCTCAGAACTGTTAGAGTCATGGAAAAAATACCTCTGAGGACAAAAACCCCAATGACTGATATTCCGAGAATGAAAATAAAATCTTTTTCAGTATTAAAGCCTAGGAGATCATAGAAATAACTTAAATATTGATTTTGTTGGATAATTTCTGGTGAGCTAACTACCGAAAGAAAGGGAAAAATAGATACTATAGTTGATAGCTCAAGCACCGCTACAAATAGAGCCAGAATCATTAGTAAGAACAAAGTTACTCTTTGTTTCTTACTAAGTAGGAGTAAAGTATTTTTTATCAATTTTGATTAATTATTGCTTCGGCTATTAACAAATCTGTCTCTGTATCGATGTCAAAAGTTTCAGATTCCGGTATTATTTCAGCATAAGCTGAAGGTCCGATAACAAGACTTTCATTCATCAGCAAATCTCTATTAGTTACATAAACTACACCGTTTTGTTTATATAGTTCTGGAAAATCCTGGCGAGCTATTAATTTGATTACAGGCTTTCCATTTAGTTTAAAGGGTGTTGCATAGGGGGTTATTTTTTTTTCTTCACTTACAGACATCATCCATTCAGGTCTAAAACCTTCCACATTATTTACTGTGACAACAGAGTCTGCATCTGTATTTTTGAGAAAAACTTCTACACATTTTTTTATAGTCTCGCTTGTCCTAAATGGTGAAGTAGGTTGCAAGAGAACTACTCCCTTAATTAAGTTTCCTTCTTTTTCTAAAAAATTTACTGCATGTTGGAGAACTAGTTCAGTTTCAACATCCTCGGATATATCAGCTGGCCTTACAAATGGCACTTCTGCACCATATTTTTTAGCAACACTTGCTATTTCTTCATGATCTGTTGAAACGATAATCCGATCCAAAGCATTTGACTGAATAGCAGATTCTATTGTGTAAGAAATTAAGGGTTTTCCACCAAGCTTTCTAATATTTTTCAAAGGAACACCTACCGATCCGCCTCTAGCAGGGATTATTCCAATTATTTTTCCTTCAGTCATCTTCCTAAGTTTATATTTTTATTGTCTATAGTAATTTTTTTAAGTTTTTCTTTGTTAGCTATTACTTTCTTAAATGCTAAATTGATCATCTCCATCTCTTTTATTCCATTCGGCCAACCTAGATTTAGAAATCCAATAAATTCTTCTTCTATTAACTTACGTGCATTAGGGAAATTAGATGGTTCGTAGTTAACTCTTTTACCTTCTTTTGATAAGCTCCAAGGATAACCTTTTCTTCCAAAACCAATTTTATTAATGAATGCAGGATGCTCAACTAGCATTTTGCCATAGGCCGTGAAAGTAGGTATTCCTTCTGCATTAAGTGCAGCTGATAAAATCTCTCTCTTAATTCCAGATTTCTTTGTTTCCCACCTAAAGCTTGCAGTATAGGCATAGTAAGTCTCTGGGTGAGTTATTTTTTGAGGAGTTAGATAATCTCCACATGTTTTATTTAGTGCCCCTATTAGATAATTATAATTTTCTGATCTAATTCCATTTAAGTAGTCCAATTTTTTTAGCTGTTCGATACCAATAGCAGCTTGAAGTTCAGTTAATCTAAAGTTGTATCCTATAATGTTGATTAAGTCTTCTTCAGATGATTCTTGATTTAGGATGGCTTCTCCATGATTTCTAATTAATCTACTCTTTACAGCATAATCTTTAGAATCAGTCACAATAATACCTCCTTCTCCAGTCATAAGGTTTTTTGGTTCATTGAACGAAAAAACACCAAGATCTCCATAAGTTCCAAGATACTTGTCTTTATAGATAGTTGCAGGTGATTGAGCTGCATCTTCTACTACAGGGATACCTTTAGATTTAGAAATAGAAATGATTTCTTCTAAATCTCCAGCATTTCCGCACCAATGTACAGGCATTAAGCAACTCACACCTGTTAAATCTTCTTTTAAGTTTTTGGGAGATAAACAGAAGGTCTCAGGATCAATATCTGTAAACTTAGGAACACAATTTGCAGCCAGTATAGCTCCTACTGTCCCAGTAAAAGAGAAGGGTGTTGTGAGTACAACACTACCAGGTTCAAGATTTAAACTTAATAATGCCGTAGTCAGTCCAGAGGTTGCAGAATTAACTGAGACACTAAATCTAGAACCTATAATTTCTGACCAGTCGGATTCAAATTCCCTGATATTTTCTCCTCCCAAGAAGGTAGATTGATCTCCTGAAAATTTAAGATCTTTACTTTCTTTATTTAGATCTTGATAGGTACCTTCAATAGGAGATCCAACAAATCTTGAGAATATACCTTTTTCCATTAAATTTAGAACGGCATCTTTCTCTTCTTTTCCTATATTTGGTCTTGACTTAAGGAAAGGTCCTTTATTGACAGGTTCTCCTCCAAAAAGAGCTAGTGATTTATTATCCAATTTTTTTAAATACCCCGCCTTTATTTGATGATTCGATTATTGTCTGAATTACCTTTTGAACCTCAAGTGCATTCTCACCATTACTTTTAGGAAGGGAAGGATGAGTTGTATTCGTTATATCTGTCAAAGCACTTAATAATCTTTCATTATTAGTTATTTTATTAGGTACCTCTTCTAGTGTCATAAATCCTGACCCTGAATTAGATTTCTTATTTACGAATTTAGATTCTATTATTTCATTCCCATCATTTTTAATCTCAATCCTTCCCTCTTCAAATAATATATCTATTTCGAACATGTAAAATTCTGGTCCTTTACTTGTTGCTTTTAAGTGACCTGTTGCTCCATTTTCAAATTTTAAAAAAGCATTTGCACCAAAATCTTCATTACCATGAACTTCTCTAATATAGTCTGTCTGAAGCTTACCTGAGACCTCTGAAACCTTACCGGAAAAGTAAATCATTAAGTCAATTAAATGAGAGGCGCTAGTATATAAAGCTGTAGCACCATTAGCATTAATAGCCAGAAGATTTCCATATTCTTTTCTAAGAATCTTCTCTCTTACATCTATGTATTTCTTCTCCCACCTTCTCATATAATTTGTTCCAAGAATAATATTTCTATTTTTACATATAGCAATAATTTCTTTAGTCTCTTTTGCAGAAATACCAACTGGTTTTTCACAATATATATACTTAAGGCTAGAGCATTTGTTTAATTTTTTTACGATATCAAGGTGTGTATTTGCAGGAGTGCATATACTTACAAATTCTGGATCTATTTCCTTAATCATTTGTTCTGAATCTTTAAAGAAAATAGTTTTTTTAGTGATACCTATTTTTTTTAATGAATCTCTTTCACATCCAACTTCATCTACAACTGCTACTAAATCAAGTTTTTTGTGTTCTTTTATTGCTAAAGAGTGTGTCCAAATTTCTTTTCTAGCGCTATCTAGATCTAGTGTAAGGCCACTCTTTCCCAAACCAATTACTGCTGCTTTTATTTTACTCATCTTAGTTTTAGAATCCCAAGGTATCCTCTCCGGATAAACCAAAATTTTTATTTTCTAGTTTAAATAAAGACTCAATAAGCCCCTCGTCAATTTTTGGTGTTTCTATATCTATAAGTATATCTTTGACTTGAAGCTTATTTTTAACTCCAAAAATGACATAATCTAAATCAGCATTTTGAAGAAGAAATTTCCTAGAAAGTGTTGATATATTTAAGCCATTAGCTTGTTTTTTTATAGAGTCTACTCGTTTTAGTATTGATTTAAGTCTAACACCATGGAGCCACTCACTCCTCTGATCATTTTCAGGAAAGGTTGATTCTTTAGTAACTTTTCCAGATAAGATACCAGTGGCCAAAGGGGAACGGGCGTAACAATTTTCGAATTTTTCTTTATAAATTTTAAGCTCTTTTAGGTAGAGCAAATTACAATCAAATTGAACACTATCAAAAATAGGTAGATACTTATATTCATAGCCTTTAGCGACACTTATAGCTGATTTATTAATTAGTCTTTCTTTTTTTAAATCTGACATTAAGTACTCTATAGGTTCATAATCAATTATTTCGTCTCTAGGGTTATGTAGAAATAGGGTATTTATATTTTCTACCCTTAATCTTTTCAAAGAGGATTCTAGACTTTTCCTTAAATTAGAAACATCAAACTCCTTTTCACCATTAACTGAATTCCCAAATTTTGTATTAATAACTAAATCTTCTTTTCCTTGATAAATTTCTCCTAAGGACTTTTCAGCAAAACCATGACCATAGTTGGGCGCAACATCAAAAGATTTTATGCCTGAATCTATAATGTAATTGGTAGTTTCTTCAAATTGAGAAGTTGTAATGTCTCCAAAATCACCACTCAATGGCCACAAACCTATTACTACTTTACTTTTCATTTAACTATTTTATTGACAATGAAGGTATTTCTTCGGGTTCAGTTAGACCATATTCTTTTTTTATTATCTGTAAGTCATCCAGTCCATTTCTCAAAAAATAATTAAATTTTTCTTTATAGAACTGTAAAAGGCTTGACTCCAATAAAGAGTCCTTACTAAGAGTTCTTAATTGGCCATCCACCTCAAATTCATAATCATCAAAATACCCTAACTCTTTAGACTTCAGCTGTTGTGCTGTACCTATATAGGGAGAGTAAAAAGCAACAGTTGCATTGTCGGGATCCAGAAGCCTATTAAATTCAATTGTATTCAGAATAGAAGTCTCATCTTGTTCTGGAAGTCCAATAATATTATAAGTAGTTCTTTTAATGCCTGCTTCTTTAAGTAATTTAAATGCATTAATGATTTTCTCAGTAGATGCATATCTACTGAGTTTGTCTTCCCTAAATTCATCACCAGCTAGTTCTATCCCCATACCAACACCGTCAACTTTTAGTTTTTTAAGTAACTCTATAGATTTTTGATTAATTCCTTCAGGTCTAGTTTCAATATATAACTTGATGTCTAGACCGCTCTGATCTATCAAATCTGATAACTCTTGAAGTACTTCTCTTTTTATAGTTAAGAAGTTCGTATCTTGGCATCTAAAGAAATTGATATTTTTTTCTTTATTTAATGACTCTATCTCTTGGAAAATCATTCTGGCAGATTTATTTCTAAGATATTTATTTGCTTTAAGTATTGATCCTCTCTTTGAGGTTTCATTAAAACCATAATATCTTTGGATCACTGTTTCTACGCAATATTCACATGCATAAATACATCCTCTTGATAGTTCAAAATCTACAGCCCTTACAACTGAACCGTTGTATGGCCTAAAGAAAGTTTGATCTTCAAACAGGGAATAGTCATAAGGGCCTAATTCATCCATATTTGAAATAATTTCTTGAGGTTGATTTTCTACATAATTTCCTTCTTCATTTATAAAACTAAGTCCTTTTATTTCATGAATTGTATTTTTCTTATCACTAAATCTTGACGCTAATTCTGTTAGGACTAATTCTGATTCACCTCTAATTAAGAAATCAGCATCTTTCATAATATTTAGCATGGATTTTGCATTTGCAGTTGCTTGGAGTCCACCAGTAACAAGTAAAGCATTATGGGAAGTTGAAGATACTAGATCATATCCATATTGGATATTTACATATTCACCTTCTCCATGAATGTGAGAGGAAATAGCAGACCAAAAAATAATATCAGGATTAAATTCATTAATTTTTTTCTGGAGAGCTTCTCTTACTGATATTGAGCTATAGTTTATAAAATTAGAGTAATCTGTTTGCCTATATTGCTCATTGTTTGTATTGTACGATGTTTCATCTACCGTCCAGTCTGCATAAAAAGTTGAATCAAAAAGTGACACTTCATGGCCAGCTGACTTTAGTGCAGCAGAGTGAGAAGCAATCCAAATTGCAGTTATACCTCTACCCCACTTATTGGGATTAATTAAAAGAACTTTAGACATATATAGTCTGCTTTATTTAATAATCAAGAAATCATAGAAGTCTCTAATCACGCCTGAACCTCCTTTTGAAGGCAGTATTTCCTTAGATATATCTTTAATTTCTTGACTTGCATCAGAAGGACATAATGGAAAACCTACAATTTTCATTGCTTCAAAGTCATTTAAATCATTTCCAATAAATGCAATTTCATCTTTCATAATTGATAGATCTTTTGAGAGTTTTTCCACAGCAGAGGCTTTGTTTTCTACATTTTGTTTACACTCAATACCTAATTTTTGAGCTCTTTTATTGACTACTTTATTTGATTCACTACTAACTATGATCTGCTTTACGTTCAGTTCATTAATTAACTTTACAGCAAGACCATCGGATCTATTAACAATTACTGATTCAAATCCATTTTCATCTATCATAACTTTATTGTCTGTCATGACACCATCAAAGTCATATAAAGCTAATCTAATTTCCATAAAACCCCCACTTCCTCAACAATTTGATAATCATAATCATGTACAATTAGGCAAAAGAGATTATCTAAATAGAACTAATCATTATACTTATTTTTAAATCCAATTTTGTAGAAAAGACTAATAATTGAGCATCCAAGATATTAAAAGAAAAAAAACTTGTCCTAGTTGTTATTCGAATAACAATGAGCATTTCTCTTTCTTTAGACCAAAAGAAAATATAAGACTTAGAGTCTGTTTTGATTGTGATTTAATATTCAAAGATACTAATTCAAGTAATGAGACATTAAAAGTACAAGAAGGCGAGTATTATTCATCAAAGAAGATTGGCTCTTTAGTAGATCAAAGGCATCTAAAACACCATAAAAGAAGAGCAAGAAATCATCTCCATTATATATCTAAATACTTCGATAAAGACTTTGATAAATCTGTTCTTGATATTGGATGTGGTGCAGGAATTTTTTTAGATTATCTAAAACAAAAGGGATGGAAGGTAGAGGGAATAGAGCCTGATCCCATAATGCATTCGTATGCAGTGAGAAAACTAGGCTTAAATATAAAACAAACTCTTTTTTGTGATTGGGCACCTGAAAAAGAATATAGTTTGGTCTATTTATCTCACGTTTTAGATGACTTACCTGATTTAAACCAGAATATAAATAAAATATCCAAGTCTATTAAAAAGGGGGGTTATTTATTTATAGAAGTACCAAATCATAGCTGGCCTTTTAGATTAAATTTTGAAAAAGAAGAGGATCTTAATATGGGGCATTATTTTTTTTCCATAAGTTCATTAGAGAAAATTATTGAGAATAACAATTTTAAAATATTAGATATAACTACTTTTCATTTAGTACACTTAAACACTATTTTTCAGAAAATAATTAGTCCAATTATGGTTTTACTAAAGCTAAGAACAAAGAAATATAGGCCTTATTTAAGATTAATTGCTAAGAAAGGATGCTAAAAAAGCTCAATTATTTTTCTTATCTATATGCAGAAAAGTATGCAGGCAAAGATCATTTAGCTGAGCAAAGTTTACATAACTTAGTTATCAGCTCTATTCTTAACTTCAGAGAGTTTGTCCCAAATGAGTACAAGAAATATGATTTAGAAAAAATTCTTATTTCAAAGGCTATGTACTACAACACTTCTATCGATAAATCTTTAAGGCAGTACTATTATCTAAGTAAAGCTCTGCAAAAAGTTATAAAAAACAAGAAAATTTCAGATTCAGTTTCTAAGTCTTTTATAGACATTAGGAATAAAAGATTGGCTAAATCAACGAAACAAAAAACCTTTGAAGATGAAAAGATCTTATTTATAAAAGAAGATATATTTCCTGATAGGTATTCTGAGAAGAATGAATTGTTATTCTTTGCAAGTCAACCATCCCATATTAAAGTAATAGATTGTTTCTTTGAATTTTCAGTTTTAGAAGACTATAGGTTGGTCCTTCCATTTAGACTTAAAGATAAAATCAACTTAGAGAATATTAGCAATGAAAAAATAATTTATTTCGAAGAATTTTTACCACTTAATTCTGAAGCAGAATTAAGAAATTTTCAGAAGATATTTAAAGAAATTTACTATAAAAATAATTTAGAAATTAAAAATCTTTTTAAGTTCGATAATACAGACTTCTTCACTTCACAAGAGGTAGGAATAAAAAATATTTTTAAGTTTCTGCTACCTCAAAGTCTTTTGTTTGCTATTTCAGCTGAAAGGCTCTTGGAGAACAGGGGGTTATCTGGAGTGGTAGGAGTAAGACCAAGAAGAATTATGGATAGAGCAATTTTGAAGACAGCTTCAAATCTAGGTCTTAATTCAAGCCTGATTGTTCATAGTACACTTGGTTCTGACCAAAGAGAGTTATGGTCTAGTGGACTTTATGACAATATAACCAATCTATTTGGTTGGGGAGAGAAGCACTCTTCTCTTTTAGAGGCTGACTGTTATTTTAAAAAAGAGAATTACATTAAGGCAGGAAGTCCTTTGTTTAATGCACCTCCGAAAAGTAGAGCTTTTAGAGACCTTAATCCTAGAATAATTTATGCTTCTTCAAGAAATGATAATACAGTTCTCAGTTCCTTAAATAGATTCAATAAACAAAACTCAGAAGTACAAATTGCAGTCAAGATTCGCCCTGGACAAGACATAGACCAGAATTCAGAAAATAGTTTTTTTGACATAGAACCAGGCACATTCGCTATAGAAGAAATTCTAGAAAATTATGATATTTTGGTTACTCCTTATTCAGGTTCACACATTGCGGCTATATCAGAAGGCCTTCCTGTTATTTTTGCTCCTTTTTATTATGAGTTTATTCAAGATTTAGAGACACTTTATGGAATAAATGATAAAACGATGAGTTATTCATTCGCAAAGAATGATTATCAGTTAAGATCAATCTTAGAAAAAGTAATCAAAGACAGCGATTATAGGAAAAAGCTGATTTCTCAGCAGACTTCATATTTTAATGAGCTAGTTTCGGGATATACAAAGAAAGAGTCAGTAAAAGTAATCGAGGAAAGAATAATTTCTAAATCAAAATGAACCTGGTTGAAAGAAAAAATTTAGTTTGGATATATCTTGCCACTTTCTCTCTTTTTTTAATCTCTCTTAACAACACCTTAATTTCTATTACTGTTCTCGGTATCACAATCGATAGATTCCTTGAGATGTTAATTTTTCTATTTTTATTACCTTTTGTCCTTAAAGAGCTAGTAAATAATGATTCTTTCTTTGTATTCATTACTTTAATTCTGATTATGATCTTCCTAAGGACTTTGATTCTTTTCTTTGATGCATCAACTGGGAATGTTGAACTTGAGTCTATATTGAGAGATATTGTCAGAGTAGCCATGTTTGCTGTCTTCTTTTCAATCGCTTATTTTGGTCTTTCACAATTAGGTACAAAAGGAGTAGCTTTATTTATTTTTTTAACAGCTCCATACTTCTTATTAGCTTTTATGCAACATCCATTAACGCCTTTTACTGAAGTGAGTGCAATAATCTTTGAGAATCTGTATGTGGGTAATTTAATTCAAGATACTACCCATAAAGGAAGTTATGTATTTACTGAGTTTAAACGATTGGGTCATATGTTTAGACCATCTGGTCCTTATGGAAGTCCAATAATATTAAGCTATTCCATAATTCCTATTATGGCCCTCTCCTTGTTTATGTATATTTATGAAGAGAAGAAAACTTATTATTTTTGGTTTCTTTTTTTGGCAATTGTTGCTTTTCTTTCTCTTACTAGATCATTAATCGTAGGGACTTTATTTATCTTTCTATGCATAACCTTTATCCAATTTATTTTAAAAAGAGATAGGTGGATACCAATGGTTTTAGCTCTTTTTTTCATACCTACCCTTGTATTTGTAATAGAGCAAATAGAGTTTTTTAATCGAATTTTCTCATTTTCCGATGTTTTTGGAGGAGGAGATCTCAGCGAAAGGAAAGTTGCTTGGATTTCTGGTTTTATGGCTCTGATGGAAAACCCTATTTATTTTGTTTCGAAAGATTATTTAGAGATATTTCAGTCAATTTGCCTTCAAAACACTAACTGTATAGATTTTGTTTCAATGCATAATGGTTTCTTAAGAGTAGGTAGAGACTTTGGTCTTTTAGGGTTAATTCTATATTTAGCTCTATTTTCATGGATCTTTTTTAAATGTTTTAAGCTGTTATTTCCATACAACATACTGTTTAGTAGCTTTTTTATAGCTTATTTAGTTAACACAATGTTCCACAACAATACTCTGTTTATATCAGAATACGCCATTTTAATGCCTATAGCTTTGCTCTTCCTTTATGATAAGAGTGCATCTTTGAACACACTAAGGAATTAATTAATCTATAATATTTATATGATAGATAAGGAAGAAGTTTCATTTAAGGACCTGGCATATTATTTCTGGTCTTATAAAGTATATATCATAGGTACAACCCTATTAGCTGGTTTGTTAGCTATTATCATTTCTTTATCAATTCAACCTATATTTACATCTTCTGTAACTTTGGTTCCAATAGAAAAAGAAGAAGGAACTGCAGGTGAATTAATGAATCAACTTGGCGGTACTTCAATAGCAGGAATATCTTTACCTAGAGCCTCAAATAATAAGATTGAAGTGGTAATGGCAGAAATAACCTCTAGAGAATTTGCTGAGAAATACATTGATGAATTTAACTTATACGGCAATCTTTATCCTGATCTATGGGACATGAAAGAGAATAAATGGAAAGAAAATGTACAAATACCTTCAAAATATTTTATTCAAAAGAAGTTTAGAGATAGTTATACAGTTAATAGAGATTCAAGAACCGGATTAGTCTATCTTACGGTTAGATGGGGAGATCCAAAGATAGCTACTGAAATTGCCAATGGATTAGTTGAATCTTATGAAAACCATACAAGAAGAGATTCTATAAGCCTAGCAGAAAGAAAAATAGGCTACTTAGAAGAAGAAATTAATAAAACAGAATTAGTAGGTGTCAAAACAGTTTTATATAATTTAATTGAAAGAGAATTAAGAGCTAAATTAGTAGCCAATACTTCAGATAGTTTAGCCTTCAAGGTAATAGATCCTGCTTATGAACCTGAAATTAGGTCTTGGCCAGCAAGAAAATTTATAACTGTTTTGGGCTCCTTTTTAGGTTTTTTAACTGGTGTAATCTTTATTTTATTTAGGTATTTCTTCTCCAGGGACGTCTAGCCTAAAAAATAATAGACATAAATAGACGATAAAGATGAATAAAAAAGAATACTTAGAACTTTTCTGTGTAGGAAAAGAAACAGCAATATTAGATTGCCTAAGGAAAATTGATATTAATCAAAAAGGATTTTTAATCGTTACAGAAAAAGATTGCCCCATTGCAGTATTAACTGATGGCGATTTAAGAAGATTAATAATCAATGGAGCTTCCCTAAAAGATAATCTAGAAGAATTTTCTTCTAAAGACTTTAAGTTTCTTTCAGAAGAATTAAATTTTTTTAGTATTGCTGAAATTTTTAATAGTCTATCTATTAATTTTATTCCTATTATTTGTTCTGAAGGAAAACTTATAGACATAATAACAAAAGAGCAATTTGAAGCATCAGTCCTGTTAAATCAGCCCTTAGATCATAAAAAGAGACTAGACGAAAGATTAATAGAAAATCTACATCATCAGATAGTGCCTAAACCATGGGGTTATTATAAGACGACCCTTCTGACTCCTGACTATCAGTCTAAAATTTTGTGCGTTTATCCTCTGCAATCAATTAGCTTACAGAGCCATAACTATAGGGAGGAGCATTGGATAAATGTTAAAGGAAATGGAGAGGTGGTCATAGATAAATCAATAAAGGAATTTAAATCTGGAGATTACGTTTTTATACCCAAAGGAAGCAGACATAGACTCATTAATAAATCTGAAACAGAGAATTTAATTATTAATGAAGTTCAATTAGGTACAAACTTTGACGAAGATGATATTGTAAGGTACGAAGACAATTATGGGAGATAATGGATATGGATAATGGATTCAATGAAAGACCCAAGGTAGTCGCTGAGATAGGCTGTAATCATAAAGGTAATATGGAAATTGCTTTTGAGTTGATTGAGGAAGTAAGTAAAGCTGGAGCGGAAGTTGCTAAATTTCAGAAAAGAAATAATAAAGAACTACTTAGCGAAGAACAATATGATGCTCCGCATCCTAATCAAGAAAATAGTTATGGTAAAACCTATGGTGAGCATAGAGAATTTTTAGAGTTTGATATTGATCAACATAGTCTATTAAAGAAAAAGTGTGAAGAATTAGAAGTAGAATATTCAACTTCAGTTTGGGATATTACTTCTGCACAGGAAGTTATTTCGTTGGACCCTAAATTTATAAAAGTGCCTTCTGCCTGTAATACTCATTTTGGTATGCTTGAAGTTTTGAGGGATCAGTTTAAAGGAAAAATTCATTTATCTCTTGGCATGACCAATTTAGAAGAGGAAAAAAGTATTATTGATTTTTTCTCAGAAACTAACCAAGAAAGAAGATTGACGATTTATAGCTGCACCTCAGGCTATCCAGTTCCTGCAAGAGATATTTGTCTATTAGAGATCAATAGATTAAAGAATTTGTATGGAGATTTAATTGATTCAGTTGGCTTTTCAGGTCACCATATAGATACAGCAATTGATTTAGCTTCAGTACCTCTAGGAGTTCAATGGATAGAAAGGCATTTTACGCTTAATAGAAAATGGAAGGGAACAGATCATTCGGCATCTCTGGAACCTAAAGGTTTAAAAAAATTACTCAGAGACTTAGATTTAGTTTCCGCTGCATTATCTTATAAGGATAAAGAGATCCTTGATATAGAAATCCCTCAAAGAGAAAAATTAAAATTCAATAAATGAATATCACAGTTTTCGGAGTAGGTTATGTAGGCCTAACGGCAGGAGTCTGTTTTTCAGAAATGGGAAATAATGTACTTTGCATGGATATTGATAAACAAAAGGTAGAACTTTTAAAAGGTGGAAATATTCCTATTTATGAGCCTGCATTGAAAGAAATGCTTAATAAAAATGCTAAAGATGGTAGATTAAATTTTACTTCTAGCTTAAAAGAAGCACTTGAATTTTCTTCAATAATATTTGTTTGCTTAGGAACCCCTTCCTCTGATGACGGTAATTTAAACTTAAATTATATTAATGGGCTAATTGAAGAAATTTCCAAAAATTCTGAAGATTCTAAATATATTATTATTAAATCAACTGTACCGCCTGGAACTTGTTTAGCCCTTCAATCTTACTTAGATAATTCAGATAATCAGAATGACTTTAAAGTTGTATCCAATCCTGAATTTATGAAAGAAGGCGATGCTGTAAATGATTTTTTAAAACCTGAAAGAATAATAATAGGAACAACTAACAAAGAAGCTATTTCGATCTTGAGGGAGCTATATGAACCTTTTAATAGAAATACCTCAAGAGTTATGGAGATGGACTCAACTTCCTCTGAGTTAACAAAATATGCTTCTAATGCAATGCTGGCTACTCGAATAAGTTTCATGAATGAGTTATCACAACTTTGTGAAAATATTGGTGCAGATATTGAACTTATTAGGGAAGGAATGGCTTCAGACTCAAGAATAGGAGGTAAATTTCTTTATCCAGGTATTGGGTATGGTGGCTCTTGTTTTCCTAAAGATGTCAAGGGACTTATAAATCTCTTCTCTCAAAATGGCATAGAATCTGAGATAGTAAACGGGGTCCATACTGTAAATGAAAAACAAAAGAAAATAATTGTTAATAAATTAGAAAAATTTTATGAGAACCAAGATTTAGGAAATAAAAATATTTCTATCCTAGGTTTGTCATTTAAGCCTGAAACTGATGATTTAAGAGAAGCTCCTTCATTGTCCATATATGAGAGTTTGAAAGACAAGGTAAATAAGATAAGAGCATATGATCCTCTTGCCAAAAATAATATCGAATACTTTAAGTCTATAAATCTAGACATTAAAGAAGATGTTTATTCATGCTGTGCTGGATCAGATGCAATCATTATTTGTACTGAATGGAAAGAATTTAGGTCAATGGACTTGGAAAGACTAGCAAAAATAGTTAATGAAAAAGTAATTTTTGATGGAAGGAATCTATTTGATCCGCTTAAATTAGAGAAGTTGGGATGGGAATATATTTCTATAGGTAGAAAGTATAATTATGGATAGATTAGTTGGTGTTATTGGTCTTGGTTATGTTGGCCTACCTTTAGCAGTAGAGTTAGGAAAAAAAATCAATGTAAAAGGTTTTGATACTAATCCTACCAGAGTATCAGATCTAACTAAGGCCTTTGATAGAGGTACCCAGATCTCAGAAGAAGAATTTTTAAATTCTAAGAACCTTGTGTTTTCTTCAGATGAAGCTGAATTAAAAGATTGTGACATCTATATTGTTTGTGTGCCTACGCCTGTTAATGAAAATAAGATACCAGATCTTTCTTTTCTAGAATCTGCTTCCAAGACAATATCGAAATATTTATCAAATGGAAATCTAGTAATATTTGAATCTACGGTTTATCCAGGAGCAACCGAAGAATTTTGTATTCCAATTTTAGAAAAAAATAGCGGGCTATCTTTTGAGGAAGATTTTGGAGTTGGATATAGTCCAGAAAGGATAAATCCCGGTGATCCTACTTCAAAGTTGTCAGAAGTAACCAAGGTAATTTCAGCAAGTAGTAAAGAATCACTTAACGAAATGAGAATTATATATAGGGATATTTTAGGTTTGACTATATTTGAAGCAGCTAATATTAAAACAGCAGAGGCATCTAAGGCCCTTGAGAATACACAAAGAGATGTAAATATTGCCTTAATGAATGAATCTTCAATCTTATTTAAGAATTTAGGTCTAAATTTTGAAGATGTATTAGATGCAGCCGAAACTAAATGGAACTTTCACAGATACAGCCCTGGCTTGGTAGGTGGTCATTGCATAAGAGTAGATCCATATTATCTAATTGAAGTAGCTAGAAGAAAAAATATAGATCTCAAAGTTACAGAATCGGCAAGAGAAGTTAATGAAGGTATGGCTGACCATATAGTCAATGAAGTAAAAAATTTATATTTCGAAAAAGAACTTGAAATATCTCAGTCAAAGATTCTAGTTTTGGGTGCTACTTATAAAGAAGACTTTCCTGATACTAGGAGCAGTTTAGTTTTTGATATCATTAAAAAACTTTCTACACTAAACATATCGGTTGATGTTTATGAACCAATTTTAACCTTAGATGATAAAGAAAAAATTAACTTAAATTTTCTAGAAGAATTGCCTTCCAAAAAAAATTATGATGGATTAATTTTGGCAGTTGCACATAGTGAATTTAAAACAATGTCTAATAAAACTCTTCAAGATCAAATAAAGGACAGTGGTTTTATATTTGATGTAAAATGCATTTTACCCAAAGAGATTATAGATAATTCTCTTTAATATATTTAAAATTCTCAAATGACTTCTAAGGCAAAAAGATTCAGAGATTTACTGGAATCAGAAAAATTAGAATTCATTTGTGAAGCACATAATGGTATTAGTGCCAAGATTGTAGAAGAAGCTGGATTTAAGGGTATATGGGGCTCTGGATTGACTATTTCTGCTCAATATGGAGTAAGAGATAATAATGAAGCTAGCTGGACACAAGTTCTTGATAATCTCGAGTTTATGTCAGATGCAAGTGAAATCCCTATTTTATTGGATGGTGATACAGGATATGGGAATTTCAACAATTTCCAAAGATTAGTTCAAAAACTAGAACAGCGAAACATAGCAGCTGTTTGTATTGAAGATAAAATTTTTCCTAAGACTAATAGTTTTATCTCAGGAGAAAAACAACAATTAGCAGATATACAAGAATTCTCAGGTAAGATTTCTGCTGGTAAAGATGCACAATCTGATGATGACTTTAGTATTATTGCTAGAGTTGAGGCTTTCATAGCAGGTTGGGGACTAGAAGAAGCTATAAAAAGAGCAAGTGCTTATCATGAAGCAGGAGCCGATGGAATTCTTATACATTCCGCATTAAATAAACCAGACGAAATATTGGCCTTTAAAAAAGAATGGGGAGATCGATGTCCTGTAGTTATAGTGCCTACAAAGTATTATGCTACACCAACAGAATTATTCTATGAAAATAATATTTCTTTGATAATTTGGGCCAATCATATATTAAGAACTAGCATAAGTTCTATGCAGCAAACAGCTAAAATGATTTTTGAAGAAGAGAATTTGCATTCAATAGAGGATCAAGTTGCCTCAGTATCTGAAATATTTAGATTACAAGGAGCAAGCGATCTTCAAGATTCAGAAGACAAATACCTTCCCACAAACTCAACAGGTACTACTGCAATAATTCTAGCTGCTTCAAGAGGAAAAGAGCTAGGCGACCTTACTAAAGAAAAACCTAAAGCCATGGTAGAGGTTTCTGGAAAGCCAATAATTTCTAGAATAATAAATTCTTATAATAACTCCGGTATAAAATCAATTTGTGTTGTTAGAGGTTATAAACCTAAATCCTTTAATTTACCTAATGTCAATTATTGTGATAATAAAAATTTTGATGAAACTGGAGAAGTATTTTCTTTGTTCCAAGCTTTAGAAAAAACAGATATTGATCAAGACTTAATTATCTCCTATGGAGATGTTTTGTTTAAAAAATATGTTTCCCTAATGCTGTTAGAAGATGATTCAGATATTTCTATAGTTGTAGACACTAATTGGAAGCAAAATATAAATCCAGAACGAGAGTCTGATTATGTTCGTTGCAATCAAAGATCAGATAGAGACTCTTTAGGAAATTCAATAGAGTTAGATACTATTGGTATTGATTTGAGTTCTGAGATAATTGATGGAGAATGGATGGGCATGATTAAGATAAAAAAAGAGCTCAGAGAAGATTTATATAGTCTTGTTCAAAATTTATTAGTTAGCTCATCTAATAAAGCCACTATACCTGATCTTATCGACCTACTAATAAAATCAGGTAATAAGGTAAATGTAATTTATACATCTGGTCATTGGATAGACATAGATTCATTAGAAGATTTAGTTAAAGCCTCACATTTCTAATGATACTAGCTTCAGACTTTATAGAAGAAGGAAAAAAAAGAAATTTTTTGTTATATACAGGAGTTCCTTGTTCTTATCTTAAGCCTTTTATCAATTATGTAATTGATAGTCCAGATATTGAATATATTGGTGCTGCAAATGAAGGCGAGGGTGTTGCAATAGCAGCTGGAGCCACTCTAGCTGGAATAAATTCAGTTGTTATGTTTCAAAATTCAGGGCTCGGAAATGCTGTGAATCCTATAACGTCTTTAATTCATACTTTTAAGATTCCTTCTTTGATAATAACAACTTTAAGAGGAGAGCCTAATGGACCTAAAGATGAGCCTCAACATGAATTGATGGGAAAAATAACTACATCTTTATTGGACTTAATGGAAGTTGAGTGGCAATTCTTCCCTGAAAATAAAAAAGATATAAATGAAGCATATGACAAGGCTCTAAAATCTATATCTAATGGAAAGCCTTATGCTTTAGTTATGAAGAAAGGTTCAGTAAAAGAATATAAGTTAAAAAAGAAGCCATTAAAAAAAGAGATCAAGAAAACTAAAATTTTACCTTCTAATAATACTATAGGTACCAGAGCTGAAACTTTAGAGGTAATTCAAAAGAGTATCGGTTACAAAGATTTACTTATAGCTACAACTGGTTATACAGGCAGAGAGCTTTATGCATTAGAAGATAAGGAGAATCAGCTGTATACAGTTGGCTCTATGGGTTGTGCAAGCAGCATTGGATTAGGGATATCTTTATTTTCTAAAAAAAGTAGAGTGATTATTTTAGATGGAGATGGAGCTGTTTTAATGAGAATGGGTGCTTTAGCAACCATTGGTTACTATAGGCCTAACAATTTTCTGCATATTCTTCTCAATAATGAATTACATGAGTCAACAGGGGGACAGTCAACTGTTTCTCATTCAACAGATTTTTTAGGAATAGCTCAATCATGCGGATATCAAGACGTGAAGTCATGCTCAACAATTGAAGAATTAGAATCTCTAATAAGTAATGAAACTGAAAAATTAACTTTCTGTTTATTAAATATAAAACCTGGCGTCATGGATAATCTACCAAGACCAGTTATAAAACCTTATGAGGTAGCTAAGAGATTTAAAAACTATATTAGAGATAATCATGACTAATAAAAGAAAAGTACTTTTAAATCCAGGTCCAGTCACTCTTACAAATAGAGTTAGGAATTCCTTGCTCAATGAAGACCTTTGTCACAGAGAAGATAAATTTTCAGAATTACTACTAGGAGTAAAGAAGAAACTCCTAGAAGTCTATAAATTAGATAACAATTTTGTTGCAGTCATCTTAGCAGGATCAGGCACTTCTGCAGTCGAAGCGATGCTAAAAAGTTTGATATCCAAAGAAGATAAAGTTTTAGTCTTATCAAATGGAGTTTATGGAGAAAGAATGGCGTCTATGTTAGAACTAGATCATAGAGAGATAAAGCATATCAAAAATGATTGGCTATTAGATGTTGATTTTAAAGCTCTAGAAATAGAGCTTAATAAAAAGGAGTATTCTAAGGTTGTTTCTGTCCACAATGAGACTACTACAGGGCGACTAAATAATATAGATCGTGTTATAGACTTATGTGAAAAATATTCTACTCCTCTATTATTAGACGCCGTTTCTTCATTTGGAGGAGAAAATATCAACTTTGATTCTCCTGCCTTATTGGCCGTTGCAGCAACTGCTAATAAGTGCCTGCATGGTATTACAGGTGCATCTTTTGTTATTTCAAAACATATAGAATTTAAAAAATCTGAAGGCAATTCATCAAGCTTATATTTAGATCTTAATCAATACTGGAGAAACCAATTAGATGGATGGTGTCCTTTTACGCCTTCCATACATTCTATTTATGCCTTAGATGAAGCTTTAAATGAGCTTTTGGAAACAGGAGGTTTTAAGTCTAGAAATATCAGATATAAAGAACTTTCAAATCAAATTAGGAATAAATTCAAAGAGAAGAAAATTCCTCTTTTGATAGATGAAGAGCATTATTCTTCAATGATTTCTTCTTTTTATCTACCTGAAGAAAGAACCTATCAAGAAATCTACCAAAACTTTATGGATAGTAATTTTGTCATTTACTCTGGCCAAGGAGATTTAGCAAATAAGATATTCAGGATTTGTAATATGGGAGATATAACCAATTTAGATCTTGAGAATCTTTTTAAAGAAATAGAGGAAACCTTCTCTTGATATGAAATACCTAGTAACTGGTAGTGCTGGTTTTATTGGTTATCATGTGGCTAAACGCTTACTGGATGAAGGTCACCAAGTAGTTTGTATAGATAATATAAATAACTACTATGGAAAAGAACTAAAATATTCTAGATTAGAGGAGCTATTTAATCATCCTGATTGGGATAAGAAAAAATTTGAGAAAATAGATAATTCTACTAAATCCTCTAGTAGACCAATATTCTCTAATAAACAGAATCATCTTACTTTCTATAAAGCAGATCTTGAAGATAGAGATAATATTAATGAAATTTTTAGACAAGAAAATGCAACTACAGTCATCCACTTGGCGGCACAAGCCGGTGTTAGATATTCTATAACAAACCCAGAGGCCTATATTGATTCTAATTTGATAGGCTTCTCAAACATATTGGATGCTTCTAAAGATAATAAGATACAACACTTCGTTTATGCCTCCAGTAGTTCTGTTTATGGAGCTAATGAGAGATTACCTTTTTCAGAAGATGATCCAGTAGATCATCCTTTGTCTTTATATGCAGCTACAAAAAAATCTAATGAAATGCTAGCTCACTCTTATTCCAATATATATGGATTGCCAACTACAGGATTAAGGTTTTTTACTGTTTATGGGCCTTGGGGAAGACCAGATATGTCACTCTTTTTGTTTACTAGGGCTATGCTAAAAGATGAACAAATTGATATTTATAATCATGGAAACCATAAGAGAGATTTTACGTATATAGATGATATAGTCGATGGCGTATTCAAGATATCTAAAAAGATGCCTTCATCAGATGAAGATTGGTCTGGTAAACAACCAAGCTATAGTTCATCAAATCAACCATGGAGAATTTATAATATAGCTAATGGAACCCCCATAAATTTAATGGATTTTGTAGAAATAATAGAAAGGAAAATCAATAAAAAGGCCAAAATAAATTATCTTCCTATGCAGCCAGGAGATGTTCCAGAAACTCATGCAGATATAAGTTTACTATCTAAGGCAGTAGGATATAGGCCAGAAACTTCTGTAGAAGAAGGAGTAGTAAAATTTATTGATTGGTATATTTCTTACTTTGGAAGTAATAAAATTTAATTAAGCAAATAAATTAGGCTTTTTCTATGGCTAAAAGATTACCTTGGTGGGCTAAGATTATACTTAAAATTCTTATCTCAAAATTAAGAATACCCTATAGTTTTCTTAAAAAACTAGGGCTCGTTGAGCTTGGTAAAATGAACAGTCATAATTATTCAGTAGAAGTTTTTTTTAGTCACCTAAAAGAATGGGGATATGATAAAAAAGATCTGCAAGGCTTGACTATTCTTGAGTTGGGACCTGGAGATAGCGTAGCAACATCAATTATTGCTTCCTCATTAGGAGCTAGGGCTATTTTAGTTGATGCAGGCTCTTACGTAAGTAAAGATATTTCTATTTATAAGGATTTAGTTATTCATCTACAGGAGCTTGGATTTAAGCCAAAATCTATATCTCATTGCAAAGATATCCAAGAGATTCTAAATAGTTGTTCTTCAGAGTTATATACAAATGGATTAGAAAGCTTAAAAAATTTGAAAGATTCCTCCATTGATATTATTTTTTCTCAGGCTGTGTTAGAGCACATTAGATATGATGAATTTTTAGAAACAATAAATGAATTAAAGAGGATTATAAAAAAGGGCGGTATTTCCTCTCATGTAGTTGATCTTAAAGACCATTTGGGCGACAGTTTAAACAATTTAAGATTCTCAAAAAAAGTTTGGGAATCAAATTTCTTTTCAAGTGCAGGATTTTATACCAATAGAATATATTTTTCTGAAATGCTGAATTATTTTAGGGAAGCTAGGTTTGAAGTAAAAGTAAGTAATATAAAAAAATGGAAAAAAATGCCAATAGCAAGAAATAAATTACATGAGTCGTTCAGACAACTTCCTAGTGAAGATTTACTTATCAAAGGCTTCTTAGTAACCCTCACAAATACTGAAACTTAACTCCTCTCCTAATGGATAAAAAAATTTTATATGTAGTTAATGTTGATTGGTTTTTCTTATCTCATAGATTACCTATTGCTCTAGAGATGATTAAAGAAGGTTATGAAGTCCATCTTGTTTTAAAAATTACGACAAGAAAAGAGGAGTTAGAGTCTTTTGGGTTTATCGTCCACGATATTAATATGACTAGAAAAGGCATAAACCCCTTTTCTGAATTAAAGAACTTAATAAATATATACTTAATTATAAAAAAAATTAAACCTAATCTTTGTCATTTAGTAACTGCTAAAGCAATAGTACATGGAGGTATTTCTACTAAACTTCTGAATATTCCTTCTGTTGTAGCATTTAGTGGATTAGGTCATCTTTTTAGCTCATCAAGTTTTGTTTTAAATTTTATAAAGCGGGTAATAATAATTTTATATAGATATATTTTTAATAGAAAAAATTTAGCTTTTATTTTTCAAAATAAAGATGATCTAAATAAACTAAAGAGCTTAGGCCTTATTAGAAAAAATAACACTTTTCTAATAAAAGGATCTGGAGTGGATCTAAATGAATTTTCGTATTTACCTGAAAAGGAAGGAATTCCTAGAGTGGTAATAATGTCCAGGTTGTTGAAACAGAAAGGAATTGTAGAGTTTCTAGAAGCAGCTAAGATTCTTATTTCAAAAAATATAAAAGCTGAATTTGTAGTTTATGGAGATCTTGATAGAGATAATTATGATTCTCTAACGCAAAAAGAAATAATTGAATGGTCGAACTTTGAACAAATCAAGTTCGCAGGTTACGTAAAGGAAGTAAATCAGATTTTGCATGATGCACATATAGTAGTTTTGCCTTCTTATTACGGAGAGGGCCTTCCAAAAGCTTTAATAGAGGCGGCTGCATCTGGAAGGGCTATAATTACTACTGACCATCCAGGATGTAGAGATGCAATAATTCCAGGAAAAACAGGTCTATTGGTGCCAATAAAAGATCCAATTGAATTGTCAAACTCTATTGAATACTTATTAAAACATGAAGCTCTTAGAAAGAAATTAGGAAAATCAGGAAGAGAATTAGCTGAAAATGAGTTTAATATTAATTCTGTAATTTCAAAACATAGAGATATTTATTTATCTTTGATAGATCGAAGTTATTAAGCCTAATCTCTCAAAGACTCAAGAGATGCTGCAGCAAAGGCTATATTAGAAATAATTGAAGTAATATTTGTTAATAGGCCAATTCGGTCGCTGGAACCCACTTTTGGTGGAACTATAATAGTGTCTCCAGGTTGGATTTTATGATCTCTTTGTAACCATCCATCTCGGCCTATATCTCTTACCTTACCATTCGCTGCAATGATATATATTCTACCTTTGGCTGCATTTCTTTTTAGACCGCCTGATAATTCAAGATAGCCATTCAGTGTAGCGGATTTAGTATGAACAATAGTAGAAGGATTCATAACTTCACCTAAAATAGTTACTGAGGAAAATTTCTTAGGGATAAATAGTTCATCGCCATTTTCTACAAGAGTATTTATTGAGTCAGGTGATCCGGAATAAAAGTCTCCTGACATCCTACCTAAACCTTCTTCATTTATTTCTATTTCAGATAAAGCCAACAGTTGAGCGCTAGGCTCTTTGTCTTGTGATATAGAGTAAGAAGCAATCGTTCTTTTGAGGTTGTCTTGAGCTATAGAAAGATTTTTCAATTGTTCATTTTTTATTCTCTCTCTAGTAAGTATCGACACATTTTTCTCTGCTTCTTTTTTTAAACCTCCAGCTAGAGAAAACAAATCATCTATAACTGTTCCTGGTTTAACAGAATAAACTCCTGGATTATTAACTTCACCAAATACTTCAACTTCTATAAGGTCACTATATTCAGTTGCTCTAAGTAAGCCTCCTATTTTATTTATTTGTTCATAGTTAGAGGAGTTATCAAAAATTGTTATTTTATTAACATTTTTTAGTGATTTTATTTGGGATAACTTTAGATATTCAGACGAGAGTAGACTAGTATTTATATCTATTTTTTCAATTAATGCTAATTCTCTATTTGCTCTTTTATTAAGGCCTAAAGCAAATTCTATTAATTCTTTTGCACTTTCACCATCCTTATATTCATAGTGCATTGGTCTTAAAACAGACCCATTTATTTCCAACAAATTTGTAGTTGCCTTAACCAGGATAGTGTCTCCAGAGCTTATAGTTTTATCATTTGATCTATCTCCTTTGATGAGGAGATCATATAGGTCAAAAGATGTTCTAGTTCCTTTTGGTTCAATTAGTTCTACGTCTCTCAAAGAGGCATAGTTTTCCAGTCCTCCTGCATAAGACAAAGCATTTGATATTGTTGTAAAAGGGTTTACTAAGTAAGAACCTGGAGTTTTAACAGCCCCAACAATTACTATCTTTTTAGCACTTAAGTTTTTTATAGATATAGCAGCAGTTATACCTACATAAGAATTGGATAATTTAGAATTTATATTATCCCTGACTGTATTTATTGTTTTTCCTTCAACATTAATAA